>Ga0307928_10000144_pt1 | contig 45404 bp, 71 predicted proteins | sample AceLakmetagen232_FD_201815 | JGI IMG/M metagenome (GOLD analysis project Ga0307928, IMG submission 201815) | Saline water microbial communities from Ace Lake, Antarctica - #232 | ecosystem: Environmental > Aquatic > Non-marine Saline and Alkaline > Saline | place: Antarctica: Ace Lake...
CCTCCGATTTCATCGGTCGATACTGTTGTTAACGAGACTGTCCGGGATTCCTTAGTTATTCGTGACACGACTATTTTTGTAGATATCCCCGGCGAGGCTATTATTGATTCAGTCTTTATTCCTGTTAAGGTTCCTGTAAATTACAAGCCTGATACCTTAATCGTAAAGACAGCGTTTGCAGAATCTAAATCATGGATCGAAGGTAATCACTTAAAGATTCTATTAATTCAGTCTGGAAATCTGCAAGTAAAACTCGATAGTGCTATCCGGGAAAGCTACCTGTGGCACAATATGTTTCAAGAGATTAATAACAGGGAGGTAGTAAAAGTAAAATTTATACCTCTTATCTATAAGATCGCTCTCGGAGCTATCATAGGACAGTTTATTATGATCATTCTATTCTTTCTCGCCAGAAGGCTAAAGCTGTTCTAAGAGTACCCATAAAAATCATTTTTAAGCCATTTTAAGCGCTTTAAATATTTAGCTATAGAACCTACCTTTTATTGATTTAGTTTCACTAGGTGGCAGATTCGGAGAAAATAACTATCCTTATTTAAGTAAGTATAAAGACTTATTTTTATGTATTGTGTAAAATAATATCATAAATAGTTTGTATATTATAAATATTGTGTATCTTTGTTGAGGATTTAAAACTAGAATCATGGCAAAAGAGACAAAAGGAATAGTCGTTAAAATCTCTCAGGAGTTTGATTTAAAGCTAAGAAAACACATTATCAATCTTGAAGAGACAGGAACACACACTACTAAATCTAATCTTATTGTAAAATTAGCGGAGAGAGGTTATAGGTTTTTATAATGAAGAGATAGTGAAAGATAATTAATCCGAACAACAACACAAAATAAGCGACAATGAGCGCATCACAGAAAACAACAAGTAAGTATATTAACCAGAACTGGAGAATCAAAGTATCCGGCAAAACAGGATCAGAGAAACTTCACACCCTTATCGGAGTCGCTAGGCTTGTATCTATATTAGGGGAAGAAATCACAGAAAAAATAATCAATCATGCTGACGAGATAGGACTTGATAAAGTTGAGTTCAGATTTCGGAGGGGCTTAAAGGTATCATTATATTCTAAATAAATTATTAATTAACCGTCAAGATCATGAAAGCAGGAAACAGTTACGGAACACCCAAAGAACAGGAAATAGAAAAAATTATTTCTACTAAAAGATTTACACAAATGGAGGCTGCTAAATTATTACGAAAATTAAGTGTCATTAATGAAGAAATGAAGTCAACTATTCACTATCACTCAAACCATTATATTGAATATTTGATTGAATCAAACGAAACATTGATAGAATCTTTTAAATAACACTTGACGGTCGGGGGTGCGATAACATCAATCCCTCGTTACCGTCTTAAATCTAATTGATATGAAAACAAAGTATGAAAATGTATCACAAGATTTGCTTAATACTATCTTAAATGATTTCTATAATTATGTTATGGATGAACATGATTGTATTTTAAGAGATGAGGAAGTCCATTTATTTATTCATAAAGATTGCGACCATCCAATATTAGATCAATATAAAGATGATGTTGGGAATACATTTTGTGGAATTTGCCAAAAATGTTTATCTGATTAATTAATATAACTATATAAAAATCTAATTGATATGAAAGCAGAATTAAAAGTCGCAAAAGCTAATTACAAATTAGCCTTGAAAAACAAAGAATCCTACAAGCAAAAAAGAGATGTTTTATTAATGCGAATTATTGAGGCTAGAATTCCTAGATGGGGTAGTATTAATATCATTGTTAGTAAAATCTAATTGATATGAAGAAAGAAGAATTAAGTAAATTATCAGACAGGGACAGACAGCTTTATGAGAGAGCTATAAGCGGAATCTTCCCTGCTTTATTCTGGCAGACATGGGTTAATTACCGGGATATGGCAGAGAGCAATACACTGAGGGACTTCTTTCAGGAGCGGGCAAATCTGGCGTATCAGCCATTTGCAACATGGCCGAATAGAGAGATTAATAGCAAACAAGAGACGACTGTAACGATAGCTAATTATGTACTCTGTACTGGTCAACTCCTTAACGTAACCACAAAATCTATACAAGGGATGGCCGGAGAGAATGTGGATATTGTATCTATGGAGGTCGGAGGGTTAAAAGTACAGCTCGATTTCGTTAAGAGCCTTATGAAAGCGGAGGACGCTAATGATCTGGAAGAGTATCTTAATGATGTAGATTATAGCAACGAGCAATTAGCAATTTCATTCTGTAACTAATGAATAAGTACGAGAGCTATATAAAAATCTGTGTATGGATAATCACCCAAGAGGGATTCTTGCCAGTCGATGTTCAGGTTAAATCCCGGAAGAGAGAGATTGTCTTTACGAGGCAGTTGGCTATGTATTTCGCTAGGCGATTTACAAGAGCCTCTTTTTCGCTGATAGGAAGTTACTTTAGTAAGGATCACGCCACAGTATTACATGCCTGTAAAACGGTTAGTAATCTTATTGATACCGATAGGATGATAAGAGCTAAAGTAAAAGATTATGAGATTCAACTAAGGAGGCTACAGGAATCACCTGTAAGACGAATGTTAATCTTTAGAGTATATCCCATGACTCGGTTCGCTTATCTAAAAGTAAAGACACCGGAAGAGATTACCTTATTTGCGATACAGGGAGCAAGGGCGGAGGATATTACCAGAGAGATAGTAAAGACGATCAGGTATGAGAAATATTTTAGTAAATTCAATAATTAATTATTCACTTAAAATCTAATTGATATGAAAGACAAAATTATTAAAATACTCGGAGACGATATGTCAGATGAGTTAAGTGCCAGTTACATCATTTATGAAATCAATAATATGATTCTTGATAAGCTGGCTGAGCTTGTTAAAAAAGGGCAGACCGCCGGATATACGGAAATTCAAAGTTTATACATAAACCGATGAAATACTCCTGCCCTTTATGCGGAGAAGAATTAACCGAATCTGATTACTTACAGGTTTGCGGCTGTGGCTGTCCGAGCTGTCGGAGGGCTTTTGATAGGACGGTATTCAAAGAGATTGAAGAACCAACATTAAATACTAATCAATCATTAATTTAAAACAGGCAAAATGGAAAAAGAAAAAACATTACTTCCCGACCTTCGGGGAAAGATGAGTGAGGTAAAGGTCAAAGAGCAGGAGAGACAGCAAACTTTCTGGTCACGATTACAACGGTTCATGGAAGTTCTTAATGCGGAGGTTGAGGCTGAAAAATTACAGGTACATCCTATCGTCAAGAATTGTAAGTACCTCCCGATTTCACACATGGAGATGGCTCTGGATGAGCTATTCTTCGGGCAATGGAGTACAGGAGAATTTAAGTGGCAGGTCGTCTCTAATGAGATAATCGGTTCTTTGGAACTTTCTGTCTTACACCCCTTATCTGAGAATTGGCTAAAGAGAGTCGGAGCAACAGCTATTCAGATCATGGTTGATAGTATTCCTGAGGCTACAAAAAAGAAGATGACTCGGCAAGAGATTAATGCGTGGGCAGTATCTATTGATAACAAGAAACCCGGAGCGTTAACAAACGGAGGATTCTCTAAGCTAAAAGCGGAGTGTTTTAAAAATGCTTGTCTTTCTCTAGGAAGGTATCTCGGAAGGGATGTTAATAGAGAGCATACCGCAGAGGATTATCTAGGCACTATTAAAGACCCGGATGAGAGAAAATCAGAGCTAAGGAACCAGATAAGCGACCTCCTGAGAGATAATCAGGACACTGAGTTTACGGAGGGAATCGCTAAAGAGATAATCGAGGCTGAGGAATCAGGTACGAATAGTATACAGTTTTACAAATCATTACTTAATAAGATAAAGAAAGATGGCGCAAAAGATAACGATGGAATTTCTAAAGGGGCGACCGATCAGCCAAAGCAGGATTAAGCATTTTAGGAAATCCCCTAAACATTACGTGCAGAGCTTTGAGAAACCATACGATGCGAGTCCTCAGATGTTACTTGGTTCGGCTGTTGATATCTTGTTAATAGATGGAGAGGAGGGCTTCAATAAAGAGTTCCTTCCATATACGGATTTTCCTAAGAGGTCTAATGATGCGAAAGCAGAATGGGAGGCATTACTTGAGAAAGCCAGAGATCAAAAAAAGACTCTTATCACAAATGACATAATAGAGAATGCCAGAGCGTGCGTACAGGCGATAAAAGACTACCCGGATGCGCAGCCTTATCTTAATATGAGGAAGAAACACCCACGCTTATACTGGACGAACCGAGAGACAGGCGTCCCATGTATTACTATTCCCGATTGGGATTGCCTACTTGATGAGCAGCTTTGTATCGTTGATCTTAAGGTTATGGCCGATGCCGATCCCGATGAATTTACCCGGGCATCTTGGAAGTGGGAATATTTTATGCAGGTCGGGGCTGAACTGGATGCTTATAAAAGCAAGTTCTTTCAGTTTCCTATGTTCGTCTTTCTTGTAGTGGAATCAGGAGAGTTGCATAATGTCTCTATCAATTTTGTGGAGGGTAAGTATATTGATTTCTGTCGGGCAGAATGGGAGGGCACTCTTAAGGCTTTCCGTTACTGTCTGGATAATGACCTTTGGCACATGGGATATGAGTTTCGCTTAATGGGTACAAGGAGTTATTTCGCTCTTCGTAAGCCCGGATATGGACGAGCCCTCTTTAGTGGTTGGGAATAATGTTAATAACTTAATCAGTAAAGTTTCAGAAGGATGATTATATTTGTAATCTAATACGAGTGATATGAATACAGAAATTAATTTTAATAACAATACTGCCAGCTCTGGCATACAGACTCACAAGGTTTCGGTCACTCGTTCCTTAGTGAGTTTTGTTTTATCGGGGCTGGCTTTTTAATTTAATAACTATGAAAGTAAAGATTAAAGACTTAAAACCAAATCCATATAGAGACATGGACAACTATCCGATTGATGAAAATAAGGTAAAATCCTTAATGGATTCGATTGAGCAAACTGGCTTCTGGGATAACATTCTGGCCAGACCCAAACCGGGATTTACTGAATGGCAAAAAAGAGTAAATGATGGAGAAGAATTAGATGAAATGAATTCTCCACGTTATTTGGGGACTAAAAAAAATGGGGATCTGACAGACCCAATATTTGAAATTGCTTACGGTCATCACAGGCTCGAAGCATTGGAAAAGTTATTTAAAGCAACTGATGAAGTTGATATTCCGGTAAAGGAATTGAATGAATCTACCATGCTTAAAATCATGGCTAATGAGAACATGGACGACTGGAAAGCAACTCCACAAGTCATTGATGAAACTGTCAGGGTGACAAAGAAGTTTCTGGAAGAGAATCCGAAAGAGAGAAAAATCATTGAGACTGAATTTCAAAACCATGGTTTTGAAAAGATGTACTCTAAAGAAATACAGATTGTTGCTAAATTTTTAGGATGGGAAAAATACAGGATTAAGTTTTCTCTTGAACGCCTTGGAATGATGGATGCAGGGAAGATTGATAAACAAGCAATTAAGGATTTACCAACAGAAAGGGCTGCAAGAAATTTTGTCGCTGCTGTAAAAAAACATGATATACCAATTTCTAAACAAAAAGCAGTTATTAAAAGGTATTTAGATGAAGGTGAAGGTGAATCAGTTATGAAGAATGCAGCTATAACTGAAAAATGGAAAGCTAAGCCAAAGAAATTAGAAGGGATAAGAAAGGAAAAAATCATTAAGTATGAAAGTTATGTTGCTGGAATCCGTGAAAGAGCAGATGAACTTTTTGAGGAGTTAAGACAATTAGCAAAGACTGAAAAAGAGATAGGAGACATACAATCGAATCTTTATAGAAAACTTTTAATGATGTCATTAGATACATTATCGAAGCAAATTGAATTAATAACTAATCCACAAGAAAATGAAAACAAACAAAGCAACAGAAATTCTAGAAGCATTACAGAATGATTCTAAAAATGATGGCGACGGTTTGGGTAAGTCTGAACTTGCAAGAATAATTTATGGGAATTTCCATAAAAGTACGGCTGAATTTCATGAGAAGAAAATCGCTCAAAGAATGGGACAAGTTTGTGAATTGGCTGCACAAAATGGGATTACTGTTTATGCAGTTAAAAAATCTATGAATAAAGACACTCCTGAAATTAAGTCAAGAATAGTACGGTGGAGAATCTATAAATCTGGGGTGCTAGGTATGGATAAGGAACTTGCAGATGCTATTATTTCAAAAGCAAAAACTGCAAGTTCTAGAACTAACTCATTTAAACAAATGTTAAATATTGGTAAGAATAATAAGGTTATTTCTGAAGAAAAATATTTAGAATTGTTAGAATCTGTAAGACCTAGTAATTAAAAATTGAGGGGTAAAAATCCCCTCTTTATTCTCAACAAATGGCTAAAGACCCGGCAGTATTATTTTATTCACAAGACTTTTTAACAGGTACTATGTTGATGACGAATGAGCAGAAAGGTAAATATATAACGCTTCTCTGCTTACAGCATCAGAATGGTAAGTTAAGTGAAAAGGATATGTTGAAAATTTGTGGTGAAAAAGATGATGAAATTTGGGCGAAATTTATTTGTGAAGATGATTTTTTTTATAATAAGAGAATGATGTTTGAAGCTAATAGAAGGAAAAAATATACTGACAGTAGAAAAAGGAACTTATCCCATATGGACTCCCATATGGAAAATGAAAATGAAAATGTAATTAGTAATAAGAAAGAAGAAATATTAAAGAAAAGAGAGAAGGATTTTAAAATATTAGTTTTTGAATGTGATCCGTTAAAATATTCTCAGGAGTTGCTTCAGGAGTTCTTTGATTATTGGAGCGAGCCGAACATAAGTAAGGCTAAGATGAGATTTGAATTACAGCCTACATTTGAGATTCATCGGAGGCTCGGAACGTGGGGAAGAAACAATAAAGATTTTAAGAAAGACTCTGGAAAGGTAGAATTAAATCATAATGAGTATCTAGAGTATATCAACAAGCATGGAGCAGAGGAGGGAATAAAAAACTACAGACCGATAACAAAGATAATTCAAGGCAAGAAGAAAGCATATTACGTACCGATAAATAATTAAGATATGATATTCGACAGATATATAGGCATTGACCCGGGCAAAGGTGGAGCGATAGCACATATCGGGAAAGGAGATATGAGACCGATATCCGTAAGTATGCCTAAATCAGTAGATGAGATCAATACTTATCTTACTTATCTGAAATCAATATCAGACAGTCCTGTTGCCTGTATTGAGAAAGTCTCTTTATGGGGGGCAGATTATGGTGCGGGAAAAATGTTTGGGATTGAAAAGTTAATCGCTAATTTCAAGGAGCTGACGACCACGCTAACGATTGTAAAGATTCCTTTTATACAGGTATTACCTATTCAATGGCAATCGTATCTGAAGGTAAAACAGAAGAAAACAGCCACACACACCGAGAAGAAACGGGTGCTTAAGATGATAGCACAAGGGAAGTTTCTTAATAATACTGTTACGCTTACTAATTGTGATGCTCTTTTAATAATGTATTATCTTGCTCTTAAATGTCAGAGGGAGCAGGAGTGGGTACTACATAGAATACCAAAGTCAGTAGTTCAAGGATTAAATTTTAATAAATTATGAGTAAAAAAAGCGAAATAAAATATGTAAAGATGGTTGTAAAAACCATAAAAGAGATTCGTGAGAGGGTAAGATTCCCCGAGAAGAATCCAGAAGTAATAACTGAGGTATGTCTAAAGAACGGAGTACCTGAAAAAAACATAAGGAGGATTGCAGGATGGCTAAAAATGAAATAACAATAACAGGAAGTATCTCTGAGAATGGTATGGTAAAAGGAGTATTCACAGGGGAATATAATGAGTTTATAAAAAAGAACCGAGGGCAGAATCTACTTATGACATTAACTCTTTTGCCAAAGGATCAGACGATCAGCCAGAAAGTGTATTTTGAGAAAGCTGTACTTCCGTGCTTACAGGAAGGATTTAAGGAGACAGGCGATTTTATGACTCTTCGAGAGACAGAGGATAGGATAAGAACTTACTGCCCTGCCACTGAAAATATACCGGTAGATCATCCTTTAAACAGGGAATCTCTAAAGGAGTTAATCGACTGGAGCATCAGATATTGCGCAGAGAATTTTAATATAATCGTCCCCGTCCCGAGGGGGAAGTAATCACTATAAATTAATTATTATGAATGGATTAAAGCAGGCACATTTTGAACTTGAAAAAATCAAGTTTCTGAAAGGAGAGAAGGGAGTATTAAAAGGAGTTGAAATAATCTTTAATGCTCTAAAGGAGAAAGACGGTAAGCCGGATAACTTCAGAAAGGAATCTGATAATTACCCTCATCCTGATCTTATCGCTTCGATTACGAATCTTAAGGACTGTCTCGTAAAGTCAATCGGCAAGGAGACAATCGTTACAGAAAGGCTTATAGCAGGTTATAAGAAGCTGTTTAAGCGAGAGGCAGACTACAAAGAACTGGAAGGTGCTATCGAGGCGCACCATCTCGGAGAGTTAAGCAAAATAAGCGTGAACGGCGTTGCTATCTCAGGGATCGACACTAACAGGGGAGCAGTAATAATGGGAACCTACGAATGTAAGAACGGCTCTAAAATTGCTCTTAATTCACCCCGGATAAGATTCGAGGGAGAGAGCCTTGGTATTGAGCAGGAGGTACAGGAGCTATGTACTGTCGTGGAGGTTGAGGCATGGGAATATGCTATTAACGACAAACAGGCGCAGCAGCAGATCGTATTTGATGAGGGTAAGGAATAATGCAAAAGCACACCCGGATTTATATGAGATATTTCGGGTACGGAGAACAAGATTTTAAGCCTTGTGAATTCGGGTGCGGCCGTTGTGTTGACGTTCATCATATAGATGGGCGAGGAGAGGGAAAGGATGTAATTGAGAATCTTTTAGGGTGCTGCCGGGAAAAGCATAACGACTGTGAGATGCACAGGATCACAAAGGATGAGCAGAAGAAAGTACACTTTGAATTTATGAAACGCAAATCTAATTGATATGATTATTATTCAATCTAAGCTAAAAGGAATTAAGGAGTTTATCACAGGAACCCGATTGGTATTTTTTGTTAGGAAAGATATTATAACAGAAGATATTAAAATGCAGATTGAGCAGAGCAATGGTAATGAGGGATGGCTTACGTTTTCCAGAGATGAGCTTAAGGCAGGGATTGAGAAGATAATGAAAGATCGTAAGGTCGGAGCCTCTGAGAAAGGGAGGAGTAAATCAGAGCTTATGAGAGGCGAACTATATCGATACTGGATGAATGGCTATAAAGGACAGAAGATATTTGAGGAGTTCTATCGGGATAAAATGGATGATTATATAACGAAGATAAAGCAAGTTAATGATCAGCTTGAAATAGAAAAAATGGATGAGGATTATTCACATAAATAAATTATTATGGTAAACAAGGTAATTTTAATTGGTCGGGCAGGGAAAGACCCTGTATTACACACGACACAATCAGGCAGGGATGTAGCGCAATTCAGTTTTGCTACCTCCGAATCTTTTAAGGACGATCAGGTAGAGGGAGGATGGCGGGAAGAAACCCAGTGGCATAATATTGTAGTGTGGGGGAAGACTGCGGATGCTGTTTCCAAGAAGATCAAGAAGGGCGATCAGGTATTTGTCGAGGGGAAACTTAAATATCGTACCTATGAGAATAAGGAGGGGCAGACGGTTTACATAACTGAGGTAGTGGGGTTTGCCAGAGGTTTATGTATTGCTAAAAAAAGCACAACTGAGAAGTTGCCAGAATCTAATGAGGCAATTGAGGATAAGAACCCTGCGAAGCTGAATCCTGAAAATAAGGATGATTTACCGTTCTGATATGACAGAGAAAGAAACTGCTCTAATTAAGGAGCATCAGGATGCCATAAACGCTTTCAAAAAACTGATTGCGAGAAAGGCAAAACTCGAAACTATTAGATATCATGCGAAAGTCATAATATCAATAAACGAGGATATTTTAACGGCCATTTGTGGTGGCAAGGTATGGAAACCCGGAGAGGGGGATTTTGATAGTGTAAGATTTCAAAACTTAATTAGTAAAGATAAATAAGCTATGGAAAGTCAGAATAAACAAATAAGAGAGCATCTTGAAAGGGGTAAATCACTGACTCCGCTTGATGCTTTATATCAATTTGGATGCTTTCGTTTAGGAGCGAGAATACATAATCTTAAAAGCGAAGGTATGAATATTCAGACTGATATAATTGAGATAACATCCAGAGGCAAGCCAAAGAGAGTTGCCAGATATAAACTTAGAGAATCAAAATCTGATAAAAATAACTAAGATGAAAAAAGCAGCATTTTACCTAATTGGAATCCTGATATTATCAGCGTGTAGCGTAGTTAAGCCATCAGGGATGTTACAGGAGGATGAGTTATTTATGACTCGCAAGTTTGCCGGGAACTTCATTGAGTACAGGCATAGCGGCCCGGATCATTTTGGTAGCCCTCATCTGATCTGGATAAAGACAAGTAAGGAAGACACCTTTGGTAAGATATGTGCGTATAGCAGGCGGTGTGAGTTTACAGCAGGTGAGAGGCTATTCATCAGGAGAATATACTATGCTCCGTCAGTCACCTCTGGCTATTGGATGTATCAGCTTGAGGGCGATGCCAAGCATTACAGGTTACGTCAGTTTCAGATTGATAGGAAAATATTAGTACAGGGCTGGTTTTAACAATAGTGGAAATGATCACTAAATAATATAGCTATGGCAAAACTAAAAAATCAATTAAGAAGATGTAATTGCGGAAAAGCATGGCAAACACATGAAAAAGGAGGTAAGCTGTTTAGGTGTCCTGATTGTGGTTCGACAAAGAAATCCCATGAAATAATTGAAGGCCGAATATATACAAGTCATAGAATTAACCCTAGTGAATATAGTGATATATTATTAAAAAGGACATGGCACACTACATTTCAAAGATTAAAAGGAAAATATTTAAACACAAAGTATTGTAAGAAGTGTAAAAAGCTGGAAAAACATCTTGATCATTGCAGAGAAGCTATATGTATTTATTTTAAAAACCAATAAAGTTATGGCAAAACTAACGGAACAGGAGATACATAAATTAGCAGACGAATATGCTTTTCAATATGATATTCAGAAAGCTACATTAATGGCATTTGCTAAAGAACTCCTATCCAAACAGGGAGAGGGGAAAACGGCAGAAGCAGTAAAATACATGATTAGCGTATGGAATGAAGTACAAGGGAATTGGAGGGAAAGGCCAGACCACGTGCAACAAAAGTTTTTAGAAGCAGAAAAAGAGATTAAATAATATAGAGATGAAAACAGCAGAAGGAATAAATCTAATTGAGGAGGCAAGTCTATACATTGGCGATGATATTGATATATCAAAGCAAGTTAATTCTAATAAAGACGCTAGGATGTTAATGGCAACATTTGCCTCTTATATTTTAAATAAATACGCATCAGAATACGCCTCACAGCAGAAGCCAACGGATGAAGAGATAATACAGCATATTGTAAAACATTGTCGTAATTCGCATGACCAGAAAACTATGGATGAACAAGCCTATTATGAAGGTGCTAAAGACATGAGAGACAACAACATTAAAACCAAATGAGCTATGGCAAAACTAACTAGAAGACAATACCTATCCAAACAGGGAGAGCCTACTGGGGGAGAGGGAAAAGATATTTTTCAAATAATTGAAGAGAGAATTACCCATTTTATTGATATAAAATATCATACTCATGAAGCTAAAAGATTAACAGCAGCTTTATTAACTATAAGGGAATTAATGCCTCCTGATTCCATATCAGAATTTTTAACAGGAAAAGAGTGCAATACCTGTGATGATTTACCTAATTCTTTTGGTGATTCTTATAAATGCCAATCATGCGAGCAATCCCAACCAGTAAAGCCTACCGGGGGAGAGAAAGAATGTGAATCTGAAATTGGAGACTATAAATGCCATGTAAGAACTAACATAAAAGATAAGATTGGAAGAACTGTATCTGTTGATAAATGCTTAAAGGATGCTGTTGAGTTATTAAATAAACATGGTTATTCTACTATTGCATCTTGTTGTGGACATGGGAAGGTATCTCCAACGATACTTATTGACCAATCCCAACCTGCAGAGATAGCGATACGTGGGGGCCGGGGCTGGATCAACAGAACTGCTAATGATTTTATTCTTGACACTGGGAAGATTTCACCGAGATATAGAAGATTATGAATCCAAAACGAGCTATTGAATTTATTAAAAAGATTGCTTCAGAGAAAGTTATTAATGTAGCTTTTTCAGGAGGTAAGGATAGCATTGTTTTGCTGGATTTAGTAAGGAAATCGAATGTAGAGTATAAAGCATTTTATTCTAATACGACAATTGACCCACCGGGAACCATTAAATTCATAAAGGAGTATTATTCTGATGTTGAAATTAAGCAGCCTAAAAAATCATTTTACCAACTAATATATTCAAAAGGATTACCCACTCGGATGGCTCGATTCTGTTGTGAATATTTAAAAGAATCTGCAAGTATTGGTAAAGAGATGCTGGATGGAACCAGAAGGGCCGAAGGGAATAAACGAGGTAATTACACTCCAGAAGATTGCGATACCCGAAAATGGATGAAGGGCGCAAGGCATATAAGGCCTATCGTTTACTGGAGTGATAAAGATGTATGGAATTACATAAAAGAAAACTCATTACCATACTTGAAATATTATGATGCTCCATATTACTTTACAAGGCATGGATGTGTAGGTTGTCCGTTAACTAGTACATCACAAAAAATTAAGCAATATCAAACTTTTCCGAGGTATTTTGAGGCTGTTATTATGGCAATTCGTAAACACATGGAATTAAAGCCAGCCCTAAAGATAGCACGTTCATTTAATAATGAATATGAGGCATTTCATTGGTGGCTATCATTTTTGACAATAGACAGGTATTGCGAATTGAGAGATAATTCATTGTTTCCGATAAGTAACCATAGAAGATTAATTGAAAAAGTAATATATAAGAAATCATGAAAGAATTACAAGCAAAGAGCAGGCCGTTTGATTTTATAATAGTCAACGGAGCGGTATTGGGATTATATCTAATGGCTATGGCTGTCGTTTGCGGTCTCGCTTGCCTGGTAATGACAATAGTTGAAATAATAATTAAATAATATAGAGATGGCAAAAGAAATAAAAGATACCTTAAAAGGACATTATAAGCATAAGGAACGACTGTCTATTCTTGAAAAACATTTAGGTAAAAAGTTCTATGATACAGGAGAATTTCATATTGCTATTTCAGATGCTATGGAAGAATACTCCTCACAATCACAGGGAGAGCCTACTGGGGTGAACTTAAAGAAACTCGAAAGTAATCTTGATGAAGCTTTAGAAAGAGACTTCCCTGAGCAATCCCAACCAGTAGAGCAAGCCGAACAAAGGAAAGAATACACATTCAAGGATTGGTGGATAGGCTTTGTTAGGCAATATATTCCTGCAGGCGATACAAGAGAAGATATGATTTATGTATGGGCTGAATCGGCATGGAAGGCAGCAAGGTTAACCACAAGTACCGAGCAAGCCGACAAGAGGGATGCTAAGATAAAGAAAATCACATCTGATTCCATATTAAATAATCTTGATAAAATATCAACAAATATTGCTAAACAACTAATTTTTCTTAAAAATATGGATAAGTATTTAGAGCTTATTGAGGCACAAAAGGAATTGATTGAGTTTTATGGGGAAAGATTAGGTGCAAGTGCTATATACTTACATATTAATCATATGGATGAATCAAAGGAAAATATTGAAAAGGGTGCGCGACTCCGCCTAAAGATTGAAGAACTTAATAAAGAGAAGTGATAAAAAAGAGATTAAGCAGTATTCGTATAAGGTTAATTCAATGGTTCTCAGACTGTGATGGTATGTGCGGACATCTCGATATCTGTAAGTATTGTGAGAGGTATCAAAAATAATTCATAACTTTACAAATATTTATCTATTATGGTTGAAACCAAAATCAACTGAGTAAAGCTATGACATACGATAGAGAGAAGTTAAGTTTAATTGAGGCTGAGTCTATTTTTGAAAATAAATTGCGGTTCAAAACTGAAAAGGAATTTGTAAAAAGTTTGTCTATAATAATTAATCAGTTAATAGAAAACATATATGGATATACTGTAATAAAAATTGAATATGAAAAGCCATTATTTTTAAGGGAGTATGGGGGCACAAATCTAAGGGCAGATATTTGGATAGAAACAAAAGAAGGGATTGATATTATAATAGAATGTAAAAATGCATATCATAATAAGGCAGAAACGCATAATGCCATAGGTCAAATGATTGGCTATCAAATAAATTTAGAGTTATTAAGAGGGAATAGTAAATTAATTTTAGCTACAAGTTTCTTTGATTTTTATATGGCGAAAATAATTAAGAGATTTGATTTAGACTTTGATATTATATTACATAACAAACAAACAACCGCATATTTATTAAAATCAGAGTTATGAAAAAGGCAGAACAGTACGAATCAGAAATACTTAAAGTAATAGAAGAAAATAAAATCTATGTTATTAAGGATATATTCGCATTTTATACAGGCATAAAATCATCGCAATTTTATAATCTAAAACTGGAAAAATCGGAAAGTATATTAAAAGCACTTGATGATAATAAAGTAAAAACAAAATATTCATTAAAACAGAAATGGTTAGACTCTAATAATGCGATATTACAATTAGCCTTATATAAGTTAATCTGTACTGATGATGAGAGGAGAGCTTTATCTATGCAGCAGATAGAACACTCCGGCAACCTGAAGAATATTAATATTGAGGTATCGAGTGAGAAGGGAGCAAAAGCCTTAAAGGAGTATCTAGATGAAACCGAAACTGACTAACGTATTTGAGAGAAATCTACAAGCGTACCGGGATGGGGAACACATAATAATCAATCAGGGGGGCCAAGGTTCTAGTAAGACGTATTCCATATTACAGGTATTAGCACTGATCGCTATGAGAGAACGGAAGAGGATTACGGTTGCCTCTTATGCTTTGCCTCACTTAAAGCAGGGAGCTATGTCGGACTTCGATAGGATAGTGGAGTCATACGGTTATAATCCCGGAGCGATAAAAAGTATATCAGAAAGTACATATTATATCGGTAGGTCTGCCGTAGAGTTCTTTGGTGTGGAAGGGAATCTGGCAAAGGTACATGGGCCGAGGCGAGATATATTATTCGTTAACGAGGCCAACAGAAAAATATCATACGAGGTATATGATCAGCTAAGTACGAGGACTCAGGGAGCAGTCTTTCTAGACTTCAACCCGGATCAGGAGTTTTTTATACATGATATGATAATCCCAAACTTTAAACATAAGTTGATCGTCTCAACGTATCTGGATAATCCTTACCTCCCGGAGAAGGAATTACAGAATATCTTATCTAAGAAGGATAAGCTCGGATTCGAGAATTGGTGGAAGGTATATGGCCTCGGTCAGCTAGGGAAGCTCGAAGGTGCTATCCTTCCGAATTGGAGGTATGGAGAGTTTAATAATGTTTTCCCTTTCGGCTATGGTTGTGACTTCGGGTTTAATGCTCCCGATACGCTGGTTAAGGTTGCTATCGATTATAAGGGAAAGAAGATATACGTCAAAGAGGAGGTATTTAAGGAGGGTAATTCAGCAGAGGAATTCAGACAGCTGATCCTATCCAGAGAAGTTAATCGTAATCATCTTATAGTAGCTGATTGTGCTGATGCTCGGATGATAAGCTATCTAGAGACGTATTATAATATAAAGCCCGTAAACAAAGTGAAATGGACTGTGCCGGAGGCTCTTAAGATGATGCAGGATTATGAGATAATAGTCACCGACAAGAGCCATAACATAGCAAAGGAACTTAATAACTATATCTGGTCGGATAAGAAAGCAGGGATACCTAACAAGGGATTCGATCACTCGATAGATGCGATAAGATATTACTTTCAACAAGTTATTAACAAAGAGACGAGAGGGAAACAGATATGGCACAAAATGTAGATATCAATAAACTGACTCTTAACGAGATGATGCTCCGCTATGAGCTGTATCATGGATTGGTGGATGGCCTTGGCAAACTTCCCCTGCCTTATGACTTAAGCATTGAGAAGGGAAAATATAAGATACCACAGGATTTAAACGAGCTAACAGGGAATATATGTTACGGTCAAAGGATGTTTCTAGGGCAGAAAGAGGACGATGACTTCGGAACTATCCTCAGGTTGATAGTCGGATATTACTACCCGATAGCCACGAAAGAGAAGTGGGACGCAGATAAAGCATTGTTATTTGAAAAGAATACCTTAACTTGCATCGTTATAGAGTTGTTCCCAATAGCTATCCACATGGCAACACTTGTTAAAGAGATGGCAGACAGAGAAGAAACGTTACTGCATCGGGAGCCATCCAAGATAGAACTTGCAGCAGGGATCGAGAAGCTAAACGTATTCTCCGAGCTTAGTTCCCTTGACTTCCTTCGGGATGCTATGAAGATAACCGTACCAGAAGTTCTACTCACACCCTATAATGAATGTCTAGTCAGGTTTATGATGGCAAAGGAGTTACAGGATTTTCAAGAGAGATACTTCAAGTTGCAGATGGAACTATCTAAGAAGGTTAAAAATAAAGGATATGACAAATCTTAAGCGTAGATACTTCAACTTCAATTCCGGGAGGCAGCCAGCCAAAGGAGTTGCAAGGGCAGGGTTTCTGACTCGTGCCATTGGTAACGGCATCGATGCTTGGGATGATCTGAGAACACCTACTAACACAGCAAAGAAGATAACAGGAAAAGAGCCAGCAGACACAGCTTATAAGGGAGGGATAGTACAAGCCTTTTCAGATAGTGCGGATAACGGTGTGGGATTTACGGTACAGCTACCCCATAAATATCACGAAGGGGAGGACATAGAATTTCATGTACATATTATAATACCGGTTAAAGGATCAGGGGCAGGAGCGGAGAATGTCAAGTTTGATCTTACTCATTCATGGGCTAATCAGGATGGTGTGTTTCCTGCCGAGACACCTGTCAGTGAGACAATCGATGTACAGGCCGAGGGTGCAGATATTCATTTATATAGGCTTATCGCTGTATTAGATGGTACGGGTAAAGAAATAAGCTCGGTGGTGATTTGCTCTTTAACAAGAGATACAGGGGTGGCTAATAATTATGCTAATCCTGTTTACCTATCAGAATTAGATTTTCATTTCCCCCTTGATGCGGTGGGATCAACTACACAAACAGTAAAATGATAACAGAGAAACTTAAAACAATAATGGCTGACTCTGGCTGCACTCTGGTAATCTATGAGGCAGACCGGATGGCAAATCTTTATACGGATCAGAGCAACCAGCTTGATATAGTAGGTTTGATAATACAGCCTGCCAGCATAGAGCTTGTAGTAAAAGCGAATGCTATCCATGAACATTACAACCCGATGACGCTTAAGGTCATGCAGCAGGTTAAGCCGGAGGATAGCGCAGAGAATAACGAGGTGAAACTACAAGCCCTCCTTAATCTCTGTAAAAAGATTATAGTAAGGCTTATCAACGATGCCTCTTTCAAGACAATAACTCCTTTCATAGCGGATAGGATTCTAGAGACAGAGTTCGATGCTAATGTAATAGGGTGGGCTATGCCACTAGATTTATATTATTTACTTAACGAGAATAGAGAACCTTGTTTATAAACTAAAATCAGGCAATTATGAAAATCGAAACAGACCAAACTAAAACGAGAGGTGTAGTCTCATTTTACCCAGAAACTAAAAAGGAAAGAAAATTAATTCTTAAACTTTATGATTTAATAAGAAACTCTCCGAATGTTCAGTTTAATTTTAAAAATAATAGTGAGTTTATGCAATTAACTATTTTTAGAACATAGATGGCACAACAGATATCTAAAATAGCAACCGTACTTGAGCCTGAACTTAACCTCTTAGTTAAGAATATCGGGAATAAGAATACCTATTACGGTAATAGAATTTCGCCTTCGATCATGCGTATGTTTCACGTAGAGCTAAGGAGTGACGGGGCGGGAGTGGTAGTACCCTATTGGATTCCTGTACTTCAGCGAGGACGAGGACCGAGACGAAGCTCTAGGAGTCATGGTTTATGGAAGAAGATATACAAGTGGATGGCAAGGAATAATATGTTTAAATCATCTACTGCTAAAGGAAGGACAAATGAGGCTAAACGTATGACATGGTATATTAACAAGCACGGTAATCAGCAGTTTCGGAGCAAGGTGTTTCTTGATATCTATGAGAGTGAGACGAAGAAAACTATCAGGAGGATAGATCAGAAATATAGTTTATTAATCGGGAAGATAACAAGTGATATATTATGAAACTAGCAATAGGTGAAATGGATGCTTTTTATCAGCAGTATAAGGCGGATGCACAGGACGGATTTGTTTCAAATATTAAGCAGTATGTTGAAAGTAAACTGAAAGGACTCCCGGAAGAGGATATTGAAGAGATTGTAAAAGAATTAGAGCAAAAGCTAATTGATGATAATTATGTGAAGTATGCTTGCCTTTGCTCTAGTTGTGGGAAGGAATTCAAGTCGTCTGTTAAAAATGCTGACGTATGCCCATCATGTTATATTTAATATTATGATAACACTAATAAGCACACCAGAATATGCCGAGCCTACTGATCCGTCTGTGATATCGAGATGGTTGGCAACGGAGAGTCCTAATGATTTCCGGCTCTTAAGAAGGGATTGGATAGTCGGCACTCCTGTTGATGCCGGAGGATTCCTTCAGATAACCTGTACGGAGGATTACACTGGGACGGACGAGAACGTAATAGCTATCTATGATGCTAATACCGAGGCTATGCTAGTCGGTACTATCACTAATGTAGATGGAGGGCTGAGAGACCTGATAACAGATATCGTTTATGTAGCCGGTGTTGATCCTGCTTATATGAATGACAATACTCTTTACGGAGGCTATTACTTTGAGGGACGGTTAACGATTAATGATGTTCTCTATGATCTTACGATAGTTGCTTCTCCTAATTCCTTTGGCTATGCTAATCTTGATGTATCAGGTATTCTTCGTATCGTTACTTCTCTTGGTAAGGTTGGTGATTACACCGAAAGGATAATGAAGGAACCTACTAAGTCAGGTAAGTTTAATTTCGAGTACAGGGAGTGTTGGTATGGAAGTGATAATGAATGGGAAGGGCATATCGTTACCTCACCCGAAGCCTCCCCTGCTATTCTGGTCGATTGGTATTACGCTGAGAGTGTAAGGAGTGAGGAGCAGGGATCGAACCTACATGATTTTGTCCCCTCTGAGATTAATGATGCTCCGTTCTTTAATCTGTTCGATCAGCCAGTTTACTTTTTAGGATTACCGTTTGATCTTTCCTTTATCCTCCCTGCTATGGCAGAGGTCAGCCCGGAGAGCGAGTTAACTGTTACGATTAATATATATGATTCAAATAACCTTCTGCTCGATACCGTTACAGAGCAGATCCCTATTGATGAACTTAGTGGATTCATTAACTCTCTTAATATTGATGAGACTACAATCCCTGAGGGAGCAGCTCACATGACAGCAGAAATAACTACTTAGTAAATATTAATTAAATCAACCATTATGAATTTTACAGAAGTAAAAATTAGTATTGAATACGATCAGAGATTAAGGATATATCGTATTTGGTTATTTAAAGATGAACCACAACATTCCATTAATTACAGTTTTGATAATGATGGAGAAATTATTGAGACTCAATTAAGTTATGGTAAAATGAATCCTAAGGTTAAGCCATTTATGGAGTTGAATTATCAAATTGCTAATTTACTATTTGCGAAAATTGTAGATTATCAAATGAATATGGGACATAAAACTCCTGATGTAAATAAAATAGAAGGAAAGCTAATTGCAACAGAAAATCATTTAAAAGATTTGCAGGGATTTGTAAATTGGTTTAAGGAATCAGGTAAAATAAGAATTGAATAAATAATAATAAATAACAGCAGAAATAACTACTTAATAATGGGATGGGGAAGAGACATATATGAACTAGTAAGAATACCTATTAATAGGCCATGTAAAGGATACTATTTGAGATGGTATTACAATGGATGGCATTACTGGTTCTTTCTCCCCGGGCAGTATTCAGTAGTTACAGAGGGGGAGGCATATCGAACTATCGGAACCCGTACTATTATGATGGGATCGGGACAGATAGACAGAGGACAGGCACAGGCCATTCGTACTATAATGAATACCCGGGAAGTCTATCTCTTAACTATGGCCGGATGGATGAATATAAGACTTACACCCGGATCACTCGTGGTTTATGATAACCGACAGGAGGGAGTTGATATTGAGTTTGAAGCTACTATCGGAAGTAAAGAGGTTTCTTATGATACAGGATTCACACCTGTTCCCGGGGATGGCTCGTTGCCTGAGATTCCTGTCGTACCGACATCGATCGACTATTGTGAAAGGACGATAGGCACTCAGATTTGGATGTGTAAGAATTGGGATTCTGCCTTTCCCGGTTCAAAAGTCTATAATAATAATGAAGAGAATAGGACAATATACGGAGGGTTATATACATGGATTATGATAATGAGTCCCGGCTTTTGTCCTGTTGGTTGGCACGTACCTTTTGAGGCAGAGTGGCAGACTCTATTAGATTACTGTGGCGGGGATGCTTTGGCAGGAGGTGTTCTAAAAGAGGTAGGATTCGATCATTGGTTCCCTCCGAACACCGGAGCGGTTGACACTTATTTATTCTCACAACTAGGTACAGGATATTACAGTATTGTTGGGGCAGGCGCATTCAGACAGATGCATGAATACGGAAGGGCATGGACAGATGATGACGGTACTGATCCTTTATTTGCAAGGTATGTACGATTTGCTTACGATTCAGCAGCAGCAGCATGGTTTCAACAATCTAAGAATTATTACCTTCCTGTAAGGTTGATAAAAGATACTCCTGCACCACCTACAAATGACAGAGTTATTGGGACTCAGACATGGAAGTCAATAAACGTTGATGATAATATAGCAGGGAGTAGGGTCTATAATGATAATGAAGCTAATCGTCCTGTCTATGGAGGTCAATATGATTGGAGTATGATAGCAGCTATCGAAGCATTGCATCCGGGTTATCATGTACCAACTAAAGCTGAGTGGGATATTTTGATAGCCTTTTGCGGAGGCGCAGGATTGACCGGAGGTGTTCTAAAAGAAATAGGGATAGTACACTGGGACGCACCAAATACAGGGGCTGTTGATACTCATGAATTCACAGCATTGCCCGGAGGTATTTACACAGGTGTATATCAGTTAATAAATACAGATGCTTATTTCTGGACAGCTACCGCATCGGGTGCTCCAGATGCTTATGCTTATGGAATGGAACATAATTCAGATAATATACTTAATTATAACGATACAAAAGCATCCTTTTTGTCAGTACGATTAATAAAAGACTAATGATAGAAATACTACAAATATCGACAAATATTTATTATCTTTAAGAATATGAGAATCAGTGGAATATATAAAATACAATCAAGAATAAAGCCGGAAAGGTGTTATATAGGTAGTGCAATATATATTCATCATAGATGGACTGACCATTTACGTGATTTAAAAAAGGGGACGCACCATTCTAAGAAACTCCAAAACCATTATAATAAATATGGAGAATCAGATTTGCAATTTTCTATACTACTTGGATGTCCTAAAGAAGATTTAATAAAGACAGAACAATATTTTATTGATTCATATAATCCATATTTTAATATTTGCAAAATTGCAGGGAGTATGTTAGGCTATAAATTTTCTAAAGAAGCCTGCAAAAGGAACAGTGAAACACATAAAGGATTAAAGCGAACGGATGAAGTAAAAAAGAAAATGAGTGAATCAATGAAGGGTAAAAAGAAAACTCCTCGTGATCCAAAATATGCCAAGAAAATAGGTGATTTAAATAGAGGGAAAAAAGTCAGCAAAGAAACCAGACTCAAAATGAGCAAGTCTCATATAGGTAAAAATACATGGCAAAAAGGGAGGAGACTTTCAGAAGAGACAAAGAAAAAAATAAGTGAATCTCATATGGGACATAAAGACAGGAAACTTAAACAACTTAGAGAATCATGTCAGAATTAGCAGAGATATTAAAAATTGCACTAATCGCTTTTATGTTCTCTGCAATCAGTCAGGGAGAAAAGACTATCCTTCACTGGTACGATAGCCTGATTATCAAATTGCCTTGGTGGCTATATATGCCACTCGGAGGATGCTATCGCTGTTTTGTAGGGCAGGCATGCTTATGGTATTTTATAATTACCAAGCCATTCAATATTGTTGAATTAGGGTTCTTTATCTCAGCAGGTATTCTATCTTCAATGATTTATAATAAAATTTACTGTTATTTAAAATGATATATTACGTTTCACCGACAGGAAATGATGCAGGAGCAGGGACGATTGGCGATCCTTGGTTAACTTGGGCGAAGGCATTTAATAGCGGTGTAGTTATTCCCGGAGATACGGTATATTTTCGTGGAGGTAATTATCTACTATCTGTTACTGATGGGACGGGTATCGGTTCAATAGATGATGGCACGTTAGGGAATTTAATTTACTATTGGGCATATCCGGGGGAGACACCTGTTCTTGATTGTAGTTCCGTTGTGTCTAATGATGGAAGGACACCCCCTCATGTTTATGCTATTAATGCAAATGCATCATATTGTCATTTTAAAGGACTTACTATAAAGGATTTATCGGAACAAGATACGCCTGTTGATTATAATTATGGTGATGATGTGATAACGTGGAAGAATGGGGGTAGCTATACCACGTTTGAAAATTGTATTGTACATGGTATTGGAGGCAAAGGATATTATAACACAGGCGATTCAGTAACTTATAGAAATTGTGATGCTTACAATTGCATAGGCAATCTAGCACCAAGATTTGGTGCTGCGGGCGAACGTGGAACTGGATTCTATACAAATAATAATAATGATAGTTTAAATACACATTACTTTGGATGCCGGGCATGGAATAATTCTGATCAGGGATGGGCGCATTACGATACTGGCTATGTTGAAATAGATACCTGTTGGTCTTTTAATAATGGTTCTTTAGGGGCAAGTGGTAGCGGTTTTAAATTAGGTTACACTCCATTAGGCGGCTCTGAACCAACTGTAAGAAGATTATTAAAAAATTCAATAGCTGCGTGTAACAGATATGTTGGTGTTAACATGAATGATAGTGGAAAAGAGGCCCAGTGGGTAAATGTATATAATAATTTTTCGTATCACAACGGTCATTACCCTGCGAAACCAGCTTGGGGATGGGGATTTGCTCTTTGGGAAACTACTTCTTCAGAGGCAGAACAGAAAGAAAGATTTTTTAAAAACAATATAGCTTATGATAATGCTATTGCTGACGTATTAATAGGGATCGGGACTGTACATTATACACATGAATATAATTCATGGGATATACCTGTTATTTTATCAGATAGTGATTTCCTCTCCCTCGATTGTACGGAACTTGAAAGGCCACGTAAATCAGATGGCTCACTGCCTGATATAGATTTTGGGAAGCCTGTAGAAAGTTCTCCGGCAGTTGGAGCAGGGATAGATTTAGGACTTCTTTTGGACGGAGCAGGGTTATTATGGAGATTAATTCCGGCTATTGGAGCATTTGAATATTACGCTACTGCTCCTCCTTATCCTCCAGCTCCAACACCGACAGAGGGATTAAGGATAGGAGCAATAAAAATAAATATATCAAGATGTGCCGTAGGAGTCTATCTCAGATGGTATTTTAATGGTTGGCATTACTTTAACTTCACGAACGGATATGAGATTATAATGAGAACCGAGAGCATGGGCACTCAGGTTACTCGTTTTTTCTCTGTGATATCTAAGGTAGAAAGACCGACACGACTAAAGGCAGAATATCTTTATAAGATAACAGTCGAGGGAATAGCACCTCAGAACATAGGAGGCTTTACAGGTCTGATAATGGCAGAGAAGGTTGAGCAGTACGAGGATAGCGTATGGCGGGAGGTCGAGGTTTCCAGAGGATCGCACACAATAAGAAGCGCAGGAGAGCAGGGATTTGAGATTAACTTCGAGGTATATCGTAAGGAGTTACCAGAAAGTTCAGCAGTATTTCTAAAGTCTCTGGAGCTATATCTAGGAGATACGCTATGCGATATGGATGATAGTGAGATAGTACCTATTAACAAACAGACGAATGATATAGCAGAGATGCAGGATAGGCAGTCTGATTTCACAGCTCAGTTCAGGATAAGAAAGACGAGAGCCATGAGAGCCTTATTTGAACTATCCGGGGAGGTTGGAGCGAGTACCGATTTTCCATTCATAGAGCATGAATGTAAATTGATACAGGATCATATCGAGATAATAACAGGAGGGTTATTGATATTAAAAAAAGGTAGTGATCAGTATTATAATGCTACAATCCTTTCTGGCAATAAGAACTTCTTTAAGGCTATTGAATTACTTAAGCTGAACGATCTTACTCTGGCCGGAGCAGATCACACATGGGATGTAGCTACTATGGCAGGGACTCACGCTGCTAATCTGGATTATGTCTATCCTCTATTAGAGCCTTCCGATGATGGCGGCATAACACCTATCTCTGACGATGGCGATAGAGTAGATATGTATGGAGGTTGGATATGGCCATTTATTAATGTTAAGACTATCTGGGATGAGATATTTTCTGATGCCGGATATATATGTGAGGGTGATATCTTAACGAATGAGACATTTACAAAGCTGCATATCCCTATCTCAAGCAGATCAGTGACGAAGGGTTACGCTGATCGGTGGCTTTACTCTATGTGGTGGGATGGGGCTTTTACCCCTGATAATGGAGATGTATTAGGACTTGATGAATTTTTAGGTACGGTATTAGTTAATGGAACTTACGTATTCCATCGAGGCTTTTATATCACTCAGTTCGATGCTGATTATAAGATATTCGTTTCGGCAATATCCGGATTTACTGCCTTTGATCCTTTTGCCGTACTCACTGTATATTTAGATGGCGCACCGCAAGATGTCATGCTAATCACATCATCTGGGTTGGCCGTCCAGAATTACGAATATACAGTAACAGCTACTGCCGGACAGACAATAGCGATAGTAACTAATCAAGCATATTACAGGTTTTGGAGTTTGAGAATAGTTGAAATAGTTAACCCATTAATCGGGTATAGCTCAACGGTTGAAGCTCGTAATCATATCCCGGCCATGAGCCAGACGGATTTCATTAAGACAATCTGTAATATGTTTGGCCTTATCCCTGATGTTACACCCCGGGATCGTAAGATAAGATTTTGGAATTATCTGGAGCTATACGAAAATATATTTAAAGCAAGAGACTGGTCAGCCTATCTATCCGAGAGGGACGATGAGACAGAATTTAAGTACGGGGATTATGCCCGGGACAACTACTTACGTTATAGGGAGTCTGAGGACGTTATTAACGACACAGGGACAGGCTCGATGCAGATAGATGATACTACCCTCCCGGCAGAAAGGGATGTCGTAGAACTGCCCCTATCAACGGCAGACGAGGTAATAATATTGGATAACATATTTCCGGTTAACGTTTCGAGGATAGCAATGAACAAATATGATATTGATGATAGTGAGTATATTGGTGAGAAAACAATCGATCCGAGAATTGTTTATGTGGATCATATCAGGGATGTTGCTTCTCCTGCGTATGAAAAGACTATGGGACTCAGGGCAACGGTAGCTCCGGGAGCGACTACTGATGTAGATTCTCCTAAAAAATCAACCTCAATAGATGTATCATTCGCATCGTTGGTTATTAGTAATCCCGGCTATGCAGGGCTCTCAAGGTTATTAACAAAAACGAATCTGCGGAGGGCGAAATTTAATCTTCCTGTCTATGAAGTGGCTGGGTTAAAGCATTATATACCTATCTATCTGAGCCAGTATAAGGCGTATTTTTATGTTAATAAGATTAATAATTACGTACCGGGGAAACTCTGTACGATTGAATTAATAAAACTTTAGTCATGGAAACGACAGAAATTAAAAAAAGGAAGGATGAACTCTTTAAAATCATAGCGAATGCCAATGAAGAGTTAGAAAAATTAAGGAAAGAGTGTAATCATGAGAAAACCTTTATTGGGGTATGGCAATGGGGCCCGGGACATACCTTTAATGCGAAAATATGTAATATTTGTGGAGAATGCTTAGAAAATTTAGATATATAAAACTTTAGTCATGGCAGTAGAACAGAAAACATATCTAATAAACGTAAAGGATAACTTAGATAAATATGCTAAGAGGGCGGTTGATGCTGATAAGGCTGTAACGAAATTCGTGGAGGCAAATAAGAAGTTACTCGCCTCAGGAGATAAGAGCAGTAAGGAATATCAGAAAGCAGCATCAGAGCTAAGACGTTTGCAGAAGGAAAGGAAAGACGAAAAGAAACAACTTGACCTTGCCACACAGGCGTATAATGCAAATACGAATAGTCGGAAGCAGCTTAACGCTATGGTTACTTTAGAGCAGAGAAGATTAGGTGCTTTATCGAATACAATATCTGTTAACTCGAAAGGTGTACGGGTACTATCACAGGAATATATCAATCAGGTCAAAGCCTTATCACAGGCGAAGGGTGCTGTTATAGCTTACGATCAGGCTCAGAAAGATGGTCGAAGTAACGTAGGTAGGTATTCTCAGTCACTAGTTGGGATGGGTAAGAACCTCTTACAGACGATGGGGATATTTACGTCTGCTGCGATAGTAGTTCGGGCATTCTTTAACGTAATTAAAAAAGGATTTAAGACGACATGGGAATTTGAGAAAGCAATGTCAATGGTTCGAGCAATCACAGGAGCGACAGCAGATGAAATAGAGAGATTAACAAAAAGTGCTATTACATTAGGTAGTGCAACAAAATTTACAGCGACAGAAGTTGCAGGACTGCAAAAAGAATATGCGAAACTAGGATTTTCAACAGACGAGATATTGGCGATAACACAAGCAACACTTGATCTTGCCGCCGCAACAGGAAGCGACCTCGGGCAAGCATCACAAGTTGCCGGGGCTACCTTGAGACAATTTGCCCTTGACGCAACTCAAATGCAGAGGGTTGTCGATGTAATGGCAAAATCATTCAGCACCTCTGCCCTTGATATGCAAAAGTTTCAAGACTCAATGAAATCGGCTGGCCCTGTAGCTGCTGCTGTCGGAGAGACAGTTGAAAGCACAACAGCTAAATTAGGAATTCTCGCCAATGCCGGACTCGATGCCAGTACCTCGGGAACATCTTTAAGAAACATATTTCTCAGATTAGCAAAAGCCGGATTGACATGGGATCAAGCAATGAAAAAAGTCGCCGGATCAGAAGACAAAGCATCAACAGCCCTCAAATTATTTGGAGTAAGATCAGCAACTGCTGCGCTTATCTTAGCTGATAGTAGCGAAGCACTAGAGGATTACAATACTGAATTACTTGATGTAATAGGGACAAGCAAAGAAATGTCAACGATCATGTTAGATAATGTTGCGGGATCAATGACGAAACTTAGTTCAGCATGGGAGGGTTTAACATTAAGGATTAACGAGTCAAGCGGAGCGATGAAGGTAGCCATTGACTTAATGACTGATATAGTTAGCGTATCCGGCACACTAGGGAAAGGGCAACAGGATTTTGCGGCTCTTGTAGATGTAAAACAGATTGAAACCTTTTCAGATAAATTGGGAGTATATGCCAAGATCGGAATAGGTAAAGTTGCATCTTATATGGCGGCTATTATAACATCTAAAAAACAAGTGTTATTGATAGCACAAGCATTATCAACAGAGGCTAAAGAAGAGTTGGAATGGCAAGAATTCATATCAAAGGAGAGGGCCAAATTAACGGCAGAGGAAAAGGAGCGTAAAAAGAAAGAATTACAGGATATTGAGGCATCAGTTGCCGCCGCAAAGGAAGCGGAGGAAGCAAAAGAAAAAGCTGTTATCGCTGCACAAAAAGCGTTGGAGAAAGAAATCGAATTACATAAAAAGTTAACAGTCGAGAGAAGAAAATATGATGCAGAAAGTGATCTGGAGGCCAGTACGATTGATCTTGAATTAAAGAGAGATAAGCTATTAAGGGAAACGGAAAACGCTGAGAATATCCTGTTGATATGGGAGAACTATTATTCCGCTTTAGAGCAATTACAACAGACGGCAAAAGCTAAGGATATTACGGAAGAGGAAAGGAAGAAACAGGAGGCACTTAATCAGATAGAATGGGAGAAAAATGCCGAGCTTATTAATCAGCAGAACCTTTTACAGATAAGGCAACTAAGTGGGGATTATGAGTTTGACATTAAGAGAAAGCAGCTAGAGATAAGAGAACAAATGGAGCTCGATAGCATTAAAAAGACAGGAGCCGACAGAAAGATAATAGAGGATAAATATGCGGCAGCAAGGATGCAGCTTGAAGAATTAGAGGCGCAGGCGAAACTTGATTTATATGCTGGTTTTGCAGGTAATCTGGCTACGATATTTGGTAAGAATACAGCGATAGGGAAAGCAGCAGCAGTAGCTTCCGCAGCTATATCAACCTATCAGGCAGCGAACCTTGCTCTGGCTACTTATCCACCACCCTTTAGTTTCATAGCAGCAGCAGCAGCAATCGTCTCAGGATTAGCTAATGTAAAGAAGATAGTAGAAATTAAGTCAGGATTGCCGGGGGAGGATAGCGTATCTGCTCCGACAGTTATAACGAATATGGTATCAAGGCAGATAGCACCGAGGGCGAACATATTTACGCAGCCTCAGTTATCACAGGAGCAGTTAAACGCTGTGCCTAACGAGGGTATATTAACGGCAGAGGATATCGCAGAGGCAGTAAGCAAGCTCCCTAATCCTATCGTATCGGTTGAAGATATTAACGCAAGAACGCAGGAGGTTGAGAAAGTGGAAGTACAGGCAAATATATAATTATGACTCTATTTTATTACATTAATAAAAACCTTGACCGGATAAAGTATGACGTTAAAATAGGATTAATCTCTTACGGAATATTAAGAGATATGCAGATATACAGCCGTTATGATTATTACAAGAAACTCGGAAATAATAACAGCAAGGCAGTGTTATTTACTGCTGATAGCTTAGGGATTAATGAAAGACGAGTTTATTACCTTATTAAAAAGATGGAGGATGAAATATGAAAGTTCTATTTTATCCTGATGCCGGAATACAACACAGAGGACATTCGCTGAGCAAAACCATAAGATATTTCAAGATACTTGGATATAAAATAACCAATGATATAAATTCTGATTGGGATATAGGAGTTCATTGGAATTATAAAGATATTAACAAAACACCCGATATACTGCTAAATGACAGTAGATTAGTATTAAATAAAAATGTTAATAACGTAACTAAATCATACGTTGATAAAATCTTTACAGAAGTTTTTGGATATAGCAGTTTAGCAGATACGAATAAATTTGGATATTGTGTAAGGAAATCAGAAAGGCAATCAGCGCATGATGGGGTAATTACCCGGATGCCTTGTGAGAAACAGCCCGGGTATGTTTATCAGTTATTCCTTGATAATAGGATGTCACGTAACATGGTTTATGATATACGGATTATCTATATGCTTGGAAATATTTATCAAGTTGTTCTTAAGGGCCGTTTAGTAGAGGGTACATTTGAAAATACATTATCGAAACAAAAAAAATACTGGATTGATCAGGTTGAAAATTGGCTTACTAAATATGAGATAAAGAAAATTAAGTTATTTTGTGAAACCTTTGGGCTTGATATTGGAGAATTAGATGGTATAAGGGATAACAGTACGGGTAAATTATTTATAATTGATGTGAACAACCTGCCCGGATCGGGTTTATATAATAATGTAAAAAATGAAAAAGAAGTTGAACTAAAACTTGCTATGTATTTAAAATCTTTAATATAATGAAACCCGAAGAATTTGAAATTGTAGAATATAGATTTGCAGAGCCAACAGATAAATATGATAATAAATATTTAGATAACTGGTCGAGACCTTATGAATATAAATTTGTTATGGATTTTATCTTGGAGCATAAGCAAGAAGGGATGAAAATACATAATACATCATGCGGAGGTCATCATAATGTGCATATTATATTCAGGGATGAATTAGATAAAATTGGAGATTGTATCCACTCAGATGTTAAAATGTCTCCAAGAAGGGCAATACAGCATTATAATATTACTCATGAAAGTAGTCTCTTCATAAATAAATTCGACTTTGTTTTAAATATATCTACGATAGAACATCTGCCTGATAATAGATTAACAGCGATAGAAAATTTATTTAAGCAGGCGAAAGCAGGAGGTTATTTAATTATTACGTTTGATTATCCGGGAATGAAAATTACAGCCTTACAGCCTTTATTAAAAGCGACCTGTGTGAAGCCCCGGATATGTTTAACAGGAGATACCTCAGTCAGTCCTAATAGTAAAACTATACCCAGACATGAAATTGTGTTCTTGGTAATAAAAAAATTAAGATGAAAGATATTGCAATATTCGCAGAAGAAAGTTCGCTATTCGCCTCTCCTTTTTTAGCAGATGCGCTAGACTGCCCTCTTTATGTTAAATTACCACAATATAATAATCTTATGGGTGGCGGGAGAAAAGGAATACACTATGATGGAGGGAAGGCAATCAAAGAAAAAAATCTTATTATAGTAGGTGTTTCCGCTTTATTATCAATAGCTGATATGATCGGGAGGTTTAAAAGTGTGTCTGTAATATTTTCTGATAGCCTTTGCGCATCAGAATATTTGACATGGAATAAGATAGTAGATAAATATAAGATACCTGTTTATATTATGCCGGGACTTATTCCGTATTGTAATGGAGATTATATCCCGGTTTATCAAACTATAAAAACTATTTTCCCTGTTGGTACTAAGCCTTCAGATAGAATAGTGATCGCTCATTCTCCGAGGGATTCAGTCAAGAGGCAGGTCAAAGGAACGCCTTATATTATTAAAGTTATTGATGATCTGAAAAATAAATATCCGATAGAACTATTATTGATTACTAACAAGACAATCAAAGAGTGTATTCAATTAAAAAGCAAAGCACATATTTTTATAGATCAGATAGTTTACGGTAATAAAGAAATACCACAAGGCCGGTTCGGTGGAAAGATACGATATGAAGGTGATTTAAGTAAGTCAGGACAGGAAGCAATGATACTCGGCTGTTGTACTATTACGGGAGCAGTAAAGCCTGATACCTCCAGATACTTCCCCTGTCCTCCGGTAATATGGACATCATATAACGATTTCCCTAATGACTTAGAAAAAACAATACAAGACACAGCATACAGGAATAAAAAGGCTGAAGAACAAATGATGTGGGCAAGGGAATATTTAAGCTCAGAATTTGTAGCAAAACATATTACACAGCATATCAAATGAAAAGTATAGCAGTCTATACAGTTTTGATTGGTGCTTTCGATACGTTAAAGTCTGTTAACCCGGAATTCAAAAAAGAGGCAGACTTTTATCTTATCACAAATCAAGATATAAGAACGCAAGATTATATTATTAATAAGGTGGTTGTTCATAGAGATAACAGGAGGGCATCAAGGAAATATAAGTTTAATCCTCATATATATTTACCCGGATATAAATACACAATATATCTGGATGGCTCAATAGAACTTCTTGAATCACCTCTGATGCTTGTAAATAAATACCTTAAGCATCATAATATTGCAGTCTTAAAACATCCTTGGAGAGATTGTATATACGATGAATTAGTGGAGTGCAGGAGATTAGGATTAATAGGGAGGAAGGGATCAGGGAAGCATGAAACATTTTTACGCATGGCGGGATATCCTGTTAATAATGGATTAACGGAGAATGGAGTAATGATCCGAAGAAAATGTGTAGAAAACGCAAGGCTTTCTTCGTTATGGTATGAGATTTATAATATATACACTCAGAGGGATCAGCTTAGTTTTTGTTTTTGTACTTGGAGATTAAATATTAAGTATCAATTAATAGACGGAACGGTAAGAAGAACGAAGAATTATGAACCGTCAGAATTTTTATATCACCCGCACTTATGATAGCACTAATCACACCAACCGGAGCCAGAAGAGATCAATTTCTCTTATGTCAGAAATTCATGGAACGTCAAACCTACAAAGGGGAGGTAGTATGGGTTATTGTTGATGATGCCATACCTGTTACCACTAACTCGATTGAAAGTAATTTTAAAAGAGATTGGGGATTATTAAGGATATTCCCGAAGCCTGCATGGGCAGGGAAAAATACTCAGGCTCGAAATCTTAAGGCAGGAATAGATTATATAAAGCTAGCCTTTAAAAAGGATGATATTAAAGCGATATTCATTATTGAAGATGATGATTATTATAAGCCGGAGTATCTTCAGAAGATGATGAATAGACTTGGTAGATTTCATATCATTGGGGAAACACTCACGATCTATTATAACGTGCAGTGGAGAAGATATGCAAAGAATAATAACAGGAGCTATGCGAGTTTATTTCAGACAGCTTTTACGTGGGATGCAATACCTGCTTTTGAGGCTTGTTATAATCATAAATTTATTGACGGAGCATTTTGGAAATTGGTTACGAATAGAATGTTATTTTTCGATAACTATATTTCTATTGGTATGAAAGGTATGCCGGGAAGAGGAGGGATAGGGGCAGGACATAGGATGGGAATGCAAATGTCAGGCGATATAAACATGAACTTTTTACAAAAATTAATAGGGAAAGATGATGCAAAATTCTATGAAAGATATCACAGGGATAGTCGTCAGTCACAATACGATATCCTTACTCACAAACGCACTTAATTCAGTTAGGAAATTTCACTCGGATATGCAGATTATAATTATTGATGGTTCTGATCCTGACGATCCATGCCGGGAATATGTTAAAGGATTAGCCTCTGATATTACTACCGTAGGACTCGCTAAAGGGAATATCGGGCATGGCAGGGGAATGGACACAGCAATACGGATGTGCAAAACAAAATATGCTTTAATATTCGATTCAGATATTAGAATGGTTAAGAGCCCTGTTGAAAAGATGTTAATAATGATGGAGCCAGATACCTATGCTGTTGGTTATATAGAGAAAACAGGTTATGATGGTTTTGAGTATGGAGCAAAGGCACAACATAAAAACCAACCATATATGATGATGATGCACCCTTTCTTTCATTTATTACAGGTAAGTGAGTATTTTAAGTTTCATCCTTACATTACACACGGAGCCCCTTGTTATAAGGCTGCTTTAGATATCCATCGTAGAGGATTAACTGAAAAGATATGTAAGCGATTTCCCGGATTAGGACATACAGCAGGCAAGGGGTTTTGTTGGGTTAAGGTTCCCGGAAAATGGGTAATACATCATACAGCCGGAACTAGAAAAATGAGAAGGGATAAAGGATTGCCAGAGATAGAACCCGGATGGGATCGAACACCATTACCTGAAATTTAATAATGCAAATTCGCCAAACAGTTCTTTTGCTTTATTGTCGTATGCTTTTGCAGCTTCTATATTAGTTTTAAAATTGCCTATATGAATATTTTTATTGTTAAATTTAATGCGTGCCCTAAAATGATTCCACTCTTTGTAAACACCTTTAAATTCCTTTCTCTTCCCATACTTATTGGCTTGATTTTGGGAATTAGTGCAAAGTCTGATATTATTCCTTCTATTATCCAGTCCGTCATGATCTTTGTGGTCTACAAGAATACCGTCAGGTGCATTAAGAATAACTCTATGCATCCTAATACGCTTCCCTGTTTTTTGATCTTTCCTTATAGCATAAATATATTTTCTATCAATATAAACATACCATTTCCATTGATTCAGAAAATCAAAATCTTTATCATCGACTTGTGTAACAAATCCTTTGGTGAGTGCGATTTTTCTCATTTACATAAGGAATTTAAAAAATTATTTGCTGCTTCATTCGCAATAATATGAATGTCAAGCGCAGTAAGATATTGTTTTTTATTCTTCCTTTTAAAATGATAGGCAGAATCGCTAAATGCTACTGCAATATTTGCTTGCCAGCCAATGCGATAGGAAGGATCAGTTTTCATTACATGAGTTACGTGCTTCATTGCTTCTTTTGTTGTCATGATTTCTAATATTAGTGTAATGCAAAAATACAAATAATTATAATAAATACAAAATAATGAATAAGAGAGTAGCAGTACTCGGAACCGGGCCATCTATTAAATTATTCAATAAGATAGCTCATGTATTTGATACCATAATAGGAGTCAATGATATATGGAAATTCTATAAGACAGATGCTATTGTCTGTCTCGATAAGCCGAGAAGATTTACTCCTGATAGATTGAAGATAATAAACGAGAGCAATCCAGATGCCTTTTATAGTCAGATAGTAGTATGGGATGAACGACCGGATTTTAAGAAGATACATATTCGCCCCGGTTATCCTGACGGGATTTGCATACTCGATGGGACGAACTATCAGAAGTCCTATTGCTCTCCTTACGTTGCTGTTCAAGTTGCTCTTTATGAATATGCAGCTACCGAAATTCATTTATTCGGAGTCGATTTAGTGGATCATCCTAAACTTGATAAAGCACTCTGCGCAGATATAAAGATTCATTTCTCCCACCTAAAGAAAGCCTTAAGCGCAAAAGGCTGTCAGTTAATAGTATATGGCAGTGGAATTCTTACTGCATAAAATTTGTCAGTAGTTTAACGGGATTTATCAAATATCTTTAAGGTCTAATATCTGAAAAGATTATGGAAACAGCACAGATTTTATGCTTTGCTTATGTTCAGTTACCGACTATTCCAATGGAAAGGATTTTATGGAATGGTGAATATATTATGTATAATCAGGATCATGCTCTTGATAATTACATATATTATGCAGGATTATTTGGATGCGCATAATGGAGGCGGTACTTAAAATATATGGTGATATTGGCGAGCCTGATCCAGCAATGGAAATTCTCGATGGGATTGAGGTATTTTCAGCTAAAGCGGTTGACGAATTTATTAATGCAAATAAGGATGCCGACTCACTGACGATACGAATTAACTCTAGAGGAGGAGACGTTCAGGAAGGATGGCTGATCCATGATCTGTTACTTAACTCAGGAAAGCCAATCAAGACTATTGCAGAGGGGAAGGTTTATTCGATAGCCACTATATTATTTCTTGCCGGAAGCGAAAGAGAGATCATGCAGAACGCAGACGGACAAATTCATAATCCTTATATACCTCCTTATACACTCGCAGACAAATATGAATCAGCCGATCTTCAGAAGATAGCTGATGCCTTAAAAGACGAGGAGGCAAAAATTCTTGATTTCTATGTTAACCAAACAGGAGCAGACGAATCAAAACTAGCAGAGCTTATGAAAGAAGACACCAAGCTATCAGCAGAAGATATGCTCGAACTTGGATTTGCTACTAAAATTATAGAGCCTATAAAGGCATACGCATATTTTAACACTAAAAATAAATTTATAATGGACAAAGCTGAAGTTAAAACATTCGGACAGAAACTTGATACTATTCTCGATAGAATCAAAGGTCTATCAAGAGTTGAGACTATTGACCAAACTTTGAAAGATAAGGATGGTAATGAGTTTAAACTTGATAAGGAATCTGGCAGTCCTGCGGTTGGCGATTCAGCCTCCCCTGATGGGACGTATGTAATGGAAGGTGGCAAGACTATTACAATAGCTGATGGCAAGGTGAGTAACGTAAAAGATGAAGACCCTGTCGAGGGAAAGACTGATCTTGAAATTGCCAATGAGAAAATTACTGCACTCGAAGCCGAGAGGGACGAGGCGAATGATAAGGTAACAGCTCTTGAAGATGAAAAGCCTGATCTTATTGCCCTTGAGACTGAGGCAAAAGGAAAGCTGACAGAGGCGCAGGGAATTGCAACTGACCTCAAAGCACTCCAGAACAAATGGAAACCCGAAGGAAGGACAAATTTTAGTTCTGCCGATAAAGTCGGGGATGTTGATATGAACAGAGTCAGGGAGCTAAACAAAAAACTTGCAGAAACCGAATCTAAATCTTAAAAATATGAGCCAGACATCACCGGTGTGCGGATACACCATAAACTTAGACGATCTTCATTTCACTCCTGATGAACTCAGGTCAATGAATGAATTGATTGTAACGGCTGTCCTTTTAGCTCCTGAGCTTAGTGCTTTTCACACATTCGAGACAGGGATTAAAAACGATAAGCGGATTGGAATTATCCCGGGAACATTCGGGTTGGTAGGGAAGGCAGCACAAGCCTGTGATCCTGTGCCTCAGTGCTATGAAGATCCGGCAGTTGAGAAAACATGGGAGCCTCGTTATCTGGAGGTAATCATTGATATGTGTATCGACGAACTTTCCGATACCTTAATGAAGTTATCTCTTAACTGCGGTAATGCTATCTTTGATCTTACCAAGACAGATGTGTTTACTTTCATTCAGAATATACTGATGAAAGACCTGAAGAAAATGATCTTTCGCAACGCATGGTTCGGAGATCAGAATGCAGCCGTTCTTCCTGCTGGAATTTTAACAGCTGGTACGGATGCTGGTTTCTTTAATGTCATTAATGGATTCTGGCAACAGCTCGCTGCTGTGTATGCGGTTAATCCATTACAGTTAAATGCTATGCCGGGGAACGTACAGCTTACCTATGCTTTGCAGGGTACAGTTGCCACTCCTCTTTTGACTTATAACGCTGTGAACAATCTTATTGATAATGCAATATCTGAGCTTGCTGGTCAGCCTGACAGGATTATCCTTGTCACCCGGTCTGTTTTTGACAGACTCCGCAGACAGCTACAGGCTCTCGGTACAGCCTTTCAGGATTACAAACTGATGGTTAACGGTATCGAGTTTGCAACGTGGGACGGTATTCCTATTTATTCAATCCCTCTGTGGGATCAGTGGATCAGGGCGTATGAAAATGACGGAGCACGGTGGAACGATCCTCACAGGGTTGTTTATACCACCAAGTCAAACCTGAAGATCGGTATGGCTTGTACATCACTATTTGAGAGTATTAATTCCTTCTATGACCCAAGAAGTCGGTATAACAGGATTGAGGCAGTCGATGCATTCGATGCCAAGATTATTGATGACCGCCTCTTTATGGTCGGAAGATAAAAACTACCGACTATGACAATTGGATGTAATGAAATAGTAGATTGTATTCTTAAGAACTGTGCGAACTTAGTTCCCGGTGTTAAGGACTTGGCTTATTTTATCAACTATAATCATATTGATAAAGACTTAAGCACGTTTGATCCTTCGAATAAGATGTTATTGACATCTCTCGTACTGAAGGATTGCTCCCCTGAGGCATACGCTTACTGTGTGACAGGTTATAACTTCTCGAATGAGCATAACACGGCTCTCGTCAAGAAAACCTATCAGAAGGTATGGGATCATAACTTTATATTTCGGATTTTTGATAACACCCCGGAGGATAAGCTATGGATCGAAAACCTTGCAGGCAGTCGATTCGTTATTATAATCGAGAATAATTACAATAAGGTTGATCCTGATGGAGTTCTAGCTACCGGAAGGACAGTCTTTGAAGTTCTCGGATGGGATCAGGGAGTCGAGCTGAACGCCGCAGAAAGAAATACAGAGGATGAAGAGATGCTCGGGGGCTGGTTACTGACAGCAGGTAGCTCAGATAAGATCAAGGAATCACTTGCTCCTCTGTCTTACTTCGTAGGTGGTTCTCTGGCTCTTACAAGAGCTGCGATAACCTCAATGCTTGCTGATTGCTGCCCGGACGATTCTTGTTAAGCAATAAATAATATAGGAATCATGGCAAAAGGAACACCATTACATAACGGAGAAGGAAAGGGAACAGGGCAGACAGGCCGAGGTGGCTGTAAGACTCCTAAAGGTACAAGGCAAGGAGCGAACAGAGGAAGGAATTAATCCCCCCTCTTATTTTATATGAAACTATATGATGAGATTCATCGTTTTGCCCGGGAATATATTAGCGATAAAAGGTTAAGAAGTTCCGGGAGGAAGCGTAAGATAAAAGAGGCGTATGAGCGATTAACAGGAGAGAAGATCAAGATTTCATGTAGTACCTGTTATATCGAGGCTTTATTAATAATCATAAATAATACAAAAATGGCAGCACGAAATTACGAATTAAAAAAAGGAGTCGTATTACAGGCTTTCGGTCAGCCACAAAAAACTTGTACTAACGACAGCTTAACGGATAAGCTAGCAGAATGGTATCTAAAGAACTACCCGGAGAAGATTATCTTTTTTTCCAGAGTACCTAATATATACAGGAATATTCCACCTGCTAATATTGAGATTGTTAAGCCAGTAGTTAAGGCTAAAAAAGCAAAAAAGAGTAAAGATGTTATTGAGATAATAAATCCGGTAAAGACGAAAAAACCGGATATAGCATCTGAGATATTAGCGTCAGCGATGGGAGATACGCTGGGAGAAAAACCAAGCCTCGAGCAATCATATTCTTTTAAAGCAAAGAAATGGATATTATACGATAAAACAACAGGCAAAGTCATATCGTCTGATGGTAAGAAACAACCCGAAGTACCTGTCCGCAAACGTAAAACATAATGAGAGTCTCCGCTATAAAGACAAAACCAAGAGTTGAGCGGGACATCTATCTATCTCATAAGCGGATAAAGGCTTACGGCCTTAATAATGATTATCCTCAGAAAATATTAGAGATTATAAATAGTTCTGGTACAGGATCAACCTGTATGGATATCTTCGTTAAGTTCGTCGAGGGAGCAGGATTCACTGATAAGGTACTCTCCGAGACAGTCCTTAATACTAAAGGAGAGAGAGCAGATTCACTACTAAGGAAATTCAGCAAAGATTTAAGTATGTTCAACGGGTTCGCCTGTCTCGTTAAGTATGACGGATTAGGGCTCCCATCGGAATATTATAATATACCTTTCGAGCATTGCCGTCTGGAGATTGACGGATATAAATATACCGGGAGAGTCTCTATCTATTCCGATTGGACAAATCAGACAGGGCGAATCTTTAATATGGATGATGTAAATTTTGTTCATAAGTTTGCTCCCGAGAAGGTATTACAAGAGATGGAAGAGGCCGGTGGGCCGGAAGAATATCTCGGACAGATACTTTATTACACAGCCGATGGCAATTGGGAATATCCTATTGCACCGTTTGATTCTGTTGTTACAGATATGCTCAGTGAGGAGGGATGCTCTACGGTAAAATATCGTAATGTCAAAAACAACTTTCTCCCTGCCGGGATTCTGGTAAGGAAAGGGAAGAAGCCGAAGACTCTGGATAACGGTACTATTGATCCTTATGATCCATATAACCAAGAGATATTTGAGAGTGCCGAAGCCTTAAGATCTGCACAGGGAGATGAGAACGCTTCTAAGATATGGGTTGTCGATGTAGATGCAGACGAAGAAGTCCCTGTATTAATCCCTTTTGATGCTAAGAATTATGATAAGGAATTCAGCTATACGGAAAACTCGGTACAGGAGAATATCGGGAGGATGTTTCGTGTCCCTCCGATCCTTCGAGGGATAGATATAGGAGCCGGGTTCGGTGCAACACTTATGACGGAGGCTTATAATTTTATGAACTCAATTACTGGTAATGAAAAGAGGGTACTCAAGACAGAATTTCTAACATTGCTTGAATATTATATGATAAACTTCACTAATTTTGAGATTCAACCTTTAGAGTATATTACTACGGAAACAGAAATAAATACAGAAGAATAATGGTTGCTCTAGTTACAAAAGCCGATCTTGATAACTATAAGCATATCGCTGATAGTGTTAAGAATTCTGACTCTTGGCCTCAGTTCGTTTCCGAGGCTCAATTACTTGATGTTAAATATTGGTTAAGTGATCCTTTATTTAGTGAGATTGAAGATCAGGCATCGACACTTCCTGTCACATATTCCGTAGCAAATTTAGCTTTATTAGACGGAGGAAAATACACATATCTGGATAGGACATTTCGGTTTCAGGGATTAAAGGCTGCAATCATATATTATGCTTTCGCTCGATTTATAAACCGTACTATATTTAATTTCACTGCTGCCGGGATAACGATAAAGGATAGTGACCTTTCAACTCCGGCATCAGATAAGCAGATACAGAGACTAGAGACAGAGGCGAGACTAACGGGCGATGCCTTGAAATGTGAGGTAGTTACGTTTCTTAATAGGAAGTATGCGGATTATCCATTATGGGCTGCTGCCGGATGCGGTTGCCGGGCCGATTGTGCTGATAATAGACCTTTTAAAATAGTTGGAGATTAATTAAAAATAAACGATATGCAGACACATGGATTAAGTAATATTTTAAGAGAAGTACCGATTGATTTATCACTTGGAGACTTTGAAGATACTGACGGATTCTTTATAAGATCGACAGCAGGAGGTGACGTTCAGTACCTTCCGATGAATAATATTGAGGCTTCGGGGGAAACTATTATAAAGACACTCCCGGCATCAGAGAAATTTGATGACCCGGTATTAATCAAAAAGGTATTTGCCTATGGAGGGCAGTCAATGCTTACTGATCTTTATGCAGGATATGGAGTATGACACTTGTTTATAACATACAACCCGCTGAGATAGATATTGAGATTACGCAGAACGATACCCTCAATATGCTTTTCAATGTTCAGAAGTGGAATGAAGTTACTGAGGCATGGGAGGATTGGGATTTATCAGGGAATCAGATTGACGGACATTTCAGGAGGAAAGATGGATTGTTAATGAAAGAGATAACATCGAGTGGCGTTAGTCCTGAAATAACGATACTTGGAAGCACTTATACGATTTACTGTGAAGGGATTGATTTTATTGGCTTTTTGGATTATGATATTCAGGTAACAGACGGCCCCGATACTTATACTTTTCAGAGAGGAGAGGCACACTTTATAAAAGAACTTACACCATGATACGGATAGGGATAGGAAAAAATTTGAGAATACAGGGGAATGGTGGTTCGCCGTGGACTCCTGAGTTGGATCAATATATTTCAGGTCTCGTAACTCCGTTAAGTAATGCGCAATTATTATTATTGGATATTTTTATCTTAGCTCTTAAAAGTGGATTATCAATTACATCTTTAGCAGAGGCTTTTGATACGTTTTATATATTAGCAGGAGAAACGGAAGAATCAAGCCTCCGTAATATCGTTCAGGATTTAGCACATTGCACGAATGACGGCACGGCTGATTTCACTCAATACGAAGGGCTTGCCGGGGATGCGATAGGAAAATATGCCAATACTAATTTTATCCCATCAACACAAGCTGTAACCTATCAGCCGGGAGATTTATCGTATGGAGCATACACAAGACAGGAAAAAGGAGCCCCCAGTACAGGGAATACATTAGGGAATTTTGACGGAGCGGATAATGATTCCTATTTAAGTATTCAAAGAAGGGTAACGATAGGAACAGATAAATTAAGATGTTTAGGGCAAGGGCTGACGTATGATTCTCGTCAGAACTATGTTGCAAGTATTGGGATGATATGCGGATGTCAAGATAATTTAACACTTTCAGAATATCGAAATAAAATATTAATTGATACGGATGCAGGGGTAGTTCCTTTATCATTACCAGCGACAAGCCCATTACTTCTTGCATCTCGTACCGCCTTTGCGGTTCCGAGTGCTTTTGATGATGAGGATATCAGTGGCGCATGGTTCGGAAAAAATTTTGATATTACAGAGGTTGGAATTATCACAGATGCTTTTGAGGCATATATGGACGCACACGGAAAAGGAGTAATCCCTTAATAATCCAAGTATGAAATTTAATGTATCACTCCAAAAGAATAAATATAGAGTTGTTTCTACTCCGTCCCTTCCGGTCTCGGATTTTGAACAGGAGACACAAGACTATATTAACGGATTAGATATATCTTATTCCATAGCATTAAAAATTAATCAACTTGTTTTAGATTTAAAGAACGAACTCAAAATTGCTCAATTGGATGAGGTATTTGATTACCTATATATATTTGCAGTTGAGAAAGAGGCAATGGCACTCCGTAATATTACGCAGGACGATTATCATTGTACTAAACATGGAAATTTAGCATGGATTCAATTTGAGGGATTTACCTCGTCAGGGAATACAGAATTCCTTGATACTAATTTTAATGTGGCTTTAGATGCTGTTAACTACACTCAGGATGATGCAGGGGAGGGAATATATATAAGGGAGAGAGTAGAGGATTCTTATGATATCCCATCAGGGAATTCTGTAAATCTTCCCGGAACTAATGTCACGCAAATATTCCCGAAAGTAGCTGAGTATTTACAGATTGCTATTAACAGCACTATCGGGTCTAATCAGTGGAATGTAGCTTATGATAAAGGAATGTATGCCATGTTTCGGGATTCTGCAACTGCCATAAGGTCATTTATAAATACGATGCAGATACATGATGATACGGCAAATAACTCCGAGCCTTTATTAAGTCAGCAAGATTATATCTGTTGCCGGAATTTCAACGGTGTTGCTGATGCTTATTATGATAAGCAAATAAGCATGAAATTCAAGAGCCGAAGCCTTACGGAATCAGAATACCTTATCACAATCAAGGCATTTGAGAAATATATGCACTCGATTAATAAAAGTGTCACTCCATACATCGAGACTCAAGTCGATAAATCAAGCATTAATTTGATAACAGTATTTCAAAGGGATGTTGATTATCCCGGTAGGCGATTCCGAATTCCTTTTATTTTAATTACCAATACTAATACATTAATGTGCGGATGTGAGGGAAGGGAAACCTCATCTGATTTTGCGATTGGCGATATTGTCTATAAGAAATCAACAGACTTTGGCATTAGTTGGTCAGCAGGTTCAATCCTTATCCCTAATAATGGGGTGTATTTAACAACTCAAGCGCATGGCTCAAGAGTAGTGAATTGCACTACTCTAAAAGTGGGGAGTCGGATATATATGTTTGCTACGAAGATCGACGATGAAACATATCTTACTTATTACGGATATATCCATGATCCTTTATTAATGCAATCAGATTTTGGATATATATATTCGGATGATGATGGGGCAACTTGGTCAGCGTGGAATAATCTTAACGCCTTAAAGAATCCCGAAACTAATATGATGAGTCCATCACCCTCTACGAACGGAATTATTATGGAGAATGGTACTTTGGTTGTTCCTTGTTTAGATCACAGATATTCAGCGAATGAGACAGAGGGAGGAACAGATTGGGGGATCAGGTCGTTTTTAATTTATTCAACAGATAACGGAGCAACTTGGCAAAAAACAAGTATGATCGAGCAATTCACAGACGAGGCTACGATCGTCGAATATGAGCCGGGAAAAATATTTTTAAAGAGCAGGAATTTTAGTAAGTATTACCGGGTATATACAACTAATGACTTGGGTGCAACATGGATTCAATCAGCATACGATAAAAAATACCTTGAAATATCATGCCAGACGTCACTTATTAAATATATATATCGAGGGAGAACCCGTTATTTTATGGCGTCTCCGTATTATTGGGCAACCCGTAAAGATATTCGGTTAAGAATAAGTGAGGATTTAATAAATTGGGGCAATGTTCATCAGCTATGGAAACCTATATCAGCTGGATATACCGCAATAGACAATAATATAAATGGCAGATTATTTGCTTGTTTAGAAGATTCACTTGATATTGACGTATGGGACTTTTCGGCTTTCAAAGAATACCTAATAAAATAATCATGAGTGACGAAACAACAGCAGCTTTAAAAAGCCTCAATAAGACAAACCGTGCCTTTCAGTGGATATTGGGAGTCATGGCTTCTGTGTTTGTAGCACAGTTAACAATATTTGGATCGTTAAAGGCAAACGTAAAAACTCAGTCAGAAACAATAATTACGATTCAGAAACAAATGGATTTTCTCGGTAAGGATTATGTCCCTACATGGTTTCTTGAGGGGATGTATCAAAACATGACATATCAGACGGAAGAAATTGTTGCTACTATAAATGGAGATGGAGAAAAGATTAAAGATATCAATGATAAATATACTGTATTTCAAAAAACAATGCTGAATAATCTTATTCAACATTGGGGAGGGAGAACGAATATTACCCGGAGTGCAAAATCACAAACATTAGAAGAATGAATAAAAGATTTAAAAACTGGAAAACAACAGTCATGGGAATTATAATATTCGCATTTGGACTGTTTATGTGGTACGCTGGAAAGGTTGACACATTTGGAGGATTAAGCCTTATTCTTTTAGGATGGGTTTTCTTAGCAGCAAAAGATACATTAATCGAAGGTATCACAGGAGGACTATTTAAAATCAATCCGAAATGAAATGGGTTTTGAGTCGGACATATAGGGAAAAGCAGACAAGCGGATGTCTTTATGTATTTGACGGAGATCATTCATTTTTTAATTGTATTACTCTGGAATTGCCGTATAAGAATAATCAGAGGAATATCAGTTGTTATCCTCCCGGGATTTATCCGGTAAAAAAATATAAGAGACCGAATGGTAAATGGAGTTTTCTAGTACAGAATGTTCCGGGAAGATCAGGGATATTATTCCATGCAGGAACATATATTGTCATAAAGAAGCCACATAGTGCAGGATGTACTTTGGTCGGGTTCTCTTATGAGGATGTAAATAAAGACGGATATATTGATATCATAGATAGTAATAAGGCTTTACAGATGTTATTAAAGATAATGCCGGACACATTTCAACTTCATGTATTATGATCAGATTATGTTTATTAATTATTTTAGTCTCGCTGTCGGGGTGTTTCACAACGAAGAAGCGATGCCTGCGCTTGTACCCTCCGATTTCATCGGTCGATACTGTTGTTAACGAGACTGTCCGGGATTCCTTAGTTATTCGTGACACGACTATTTTTGTAGATATCCCCGGCGAGGCTATTATTGATTCAGTCTTTATTCCTGTTGAAGTTCCTGTCAATTACAAGCCCGATACTTTAATAGTAAAGACAGCGTTTGCAGAATCCAAATCATGGATCGAAGGTAATTACTTAAAGACTCTATTGACTCAGTCTGGAAATCTACAAATCAAACTTGATAGTGCTATCCGGGAAAGCTACCTGTGGCACAATATGTTTCAAGAAATTAATAACAGGGAGGTAGTAAAAGTAAAATTTATACCTCTTATCTATAAGATCGCTCTCGGAGCTATCATAGGACAGTTTATTA
>Ga0307928_10000145_pt1 | contig 45291 bp, 57 predicted proteins | sample AceLakmetagen232_FD_201815 | JGI IMG/M metagenome (GOLD analysis project Ga0307928, IMG submission 201815) | Saline water microbial communities from Ace Lake, Antarctica - #232 | ecosystem: Environmental > Aquatic > Non-marine Saline and Alkaline > Saline | place: Antarctica: Ace Lake...
TGTTCATCCATTAACTCTTGCAATTCTTTAACCGTCATTCCTTCTTCTAATGGTTCAAAAAAGTAGACTCTTTCGCCTTCTGTTTCAAAATACTTTTTAGTTACTTTTGTGATTTTCATAGTAAAATACCCTCCAAACATCCATTGTTTTTAATCGTTTCTTGTTTATTTTGGTCGGTTTTCATAAGCAGTTGCTACCTCCTTCATTTTTGCGGCAACTTCCAGTGCTTTCAAAGCGCTAAGAATAGCCATTTTTTTAGGACCGTCTTTTTCTGGCACTACAATTTCTACTCTAATCTTTGGCATTGATTTTCTCCTTTCTCCATATACCTTTTTCGATTTGTTTCATTCCTTTCATCGCTTTCTCAAGTGGAATGATTGGCTTGAGGTGTATATCAATTTCTTTGGCCTGGGGATTGAAAGGACTACTTTCAACAATCCGACCACCTACTTGAAGGCGCTCTATTAAATACCCCAAAAGAGTATGATATTGGGGGATGTGTTCCAGAACATCCTGTAGTATAATTATACTATATTCGTGTCGTATACATTTAATAGGGTTTATCTCACCTTTTGTAGAGGGTAAAATAGGACGCGCAAATCTAGTAGGGGCGTGACGTTGGATTCTAAAATTAATAAAGGCATTTTCAAGCATGTTGACCTCTAAATAATCCACCCTGATTCCGCATTTTGATAGAGTAAGCACATTGTTTCCTATACCCGCCCCAAAGTCTAAGACATAATCTCTTGGAGTAACAAAGTCCAACTTGTGCCAATAGGGATGAGACGCATTCGCAAAGAGATACCCGTAACTGCATCGGTAAAACCACAACAGCTCTCGTTCGTCTTGTGGGGAATGCCAACGAAATTCACTCTTAAAATGAGTCTCCGGGTCTCTCAATACACGTTTTATAACCTGTTCTTCTGAGAGACCAGTGAATGCTACAAGATCATCAATGATTGAATTAAAATCTGGCTCTGATTTCATTCGCTCGATTATACCCGTGTATAATGCAGCGTGTTCAAGTTCAACTATCTTTTTCATTAACACCCTCCGGCTGTTTAATTTTGTCAATACAACATTTCTTATATTTTTTGCCACTTCCGCATGGGCACGGGCTATTGCGGCCTACCCTCTTTTCAGGAAAATAACGGCGCTGTAGATTTAGGACACCGTTCATATGATCGATCTCATGCTGTACAATTATTGCAGCAAGTCCTGAAAACTCCAGGGTGTCCATGCCTTTGGGGCTAATAGTACGAATGGTTATGTTATGAAACCTTCTTGTCTGAGACCAGACGTTAGGTATTGATAAGCACCCTTCGCGAGGGACAATGACCGGAGAAGAAGTCGCGACAATAGCCGGGTTCACCAATACATATTCTTTACCCTCTAGTATGAACCAGGCCATGCGTAACCGGATACCTATTTGAATAGCAGCTAACCCTATACCAGTTACCCAAGCTGTTTTGGTTGACTCCTTTAAGCGTTCGATAAGATTTAATTTCTTTATCTCGTCCCAAGAGGTAGGCTTGCTCATCTTATGTAAGACTTCCATGTCTGTTATGATAGGGTCTATTTTTAAACCTTTTCCCCAAGCCATTTTATTCCCCTCCTTTAATAGACATACAGCGCCAACCATAATGTGCGATTAGAACCGCATCACTGGTAGCTTTATTAAACATCTTAGTTTCGTGTTCTGAAGGATAGATTCTTTTAGCGTGATCGTATAGCCGCTGCTTGTCACCCCCGGAAAAGACACCAATAGCATTTTGCCACACCTGGGGACGTATAATGTGAAGGTCATTCCCGGAAAGAATAACCGCACATTCAACCGCCTCAGCCCACCTACCAAAAGTAAATGCGCTTACTACTCCCATATGCGGGGACGCGGTTACTCTTTCAATAAAATATGTGGGTGCAAAAACCGCATTATTTATTCCTATTCTTCGACAGTTTTCTATGCTTCCACTAAAAGAATCTACCTTAACTAATCTGCCGTCTTGAATATGCGCTACCCCTCCGGTCTTGCCTGGATCTATTCCGATAATATACATGGGTCATCCTCCAGTTCTTTACTATATACTAGCCACTCAGGAACATATAATTTACTCATGCCTTTTGTTTCTAAGACAATATCTATTTGAGATTTAGGCAGCCATATTGGCCGTAGTTTATCATCAAGAAACATAACGGCCAACTTTGTTTCTTTGACAATAGCAACCCTCATTTTTATTGGCTCATTTTCGGGTCCTTCGTAAGGACAATCGTCATAATCTGAGAGACTCATAGTTTATCCTTTCTTATATCTTGGGGCTACGAAACCTTCGGCTACAATAGGGCAACCTCTGCCCCATTCGGGTATTTCGCACATCAAGGCTATCATTTCCCCTATTTTTCGCTCTCCAAGGGGCCTCTCAGACACGATCTCGTCGTGAGTGTGCATCAGGACTGGGAATCCGGCTCTTTCCAACCTGGGCATGCTGTAGGCCATTATATCACGTGCGACCGCTTGAGTGAAATTCTCGACCAATAAGCCCCCATATGTGTCTCTCCGGACCCATTGTGTATTAACTTCAGTCCGAAATGACATGCCCATATTCCCAAATTTATTCTCTATTATCTCCGGGCCTATATAGGTGAGGGTCCTCCCAGAAGGAAGGCGGCAATACATAGCGTTATTTTCTTTTCGGTATACCCATGAGACATATCTCAGAGTCATAATAGATCCGGGAGTGTGGAACGCATTTAACATTGTGCGCTCCATGTCATACCAAAAATTTCTGACTGCATAATAAGTAGTGCGATATAAGTCTATGATCCTTTCGGCTTCCGATTCAGAGACGTCTATACCATACCCCGCACACGTAGCCTTAAACTTAACGGATCCCATTCCGTATCCACACCCAAGAATAGCCTGTTTTCCCAACTGTCTTTCGTTAGGATTATTTTTCTTAGTTAAAGAAGTATCACCATATATTCTCCGGGCCATCTTGACATAGATATCCTCATCGGTTCCCCTGTCCGTTGCCCCGAATTCTTTAAGCCCCTGTTCTTCACCAGCAAGCCACATCACGACCCGGGCTTCTATAGCGCCGTAGTCTACGACATATAGTTCTTTGCCCGCCGCCGGCACAAACATTCCACGAATACATGCGGATAAAACATCCATAATTTTACCCGGGTATAGCATTTCAATGGCTGGGTATCCAAAGGTATCAATGTTCGTTATGGCTTTATCAGTATCAATTTTACCTTTAGGTAGATTTTGTAACTGAACAAGTTTACCACCCCACCGGCCGGTAGACGCGGCGTGATAGACGAAGTTGTCCCGCAACACGTTTTTATTGTCTACCGCTGCCACCAACTTTTTATACTTTGCCAAAGACGATTTACCCAACTGTTGCCTGAGTCGGAGAATTCCAAGGTGCTTATTTTTAAGCACCCCACGGTTGATGGCCTGTGTGACAGTCCCTTTTGTAAGGTCAGGGAGGTCTGCCCCTTCTTCTTTAAGGAATTTAAGCATCGATTGTACTTGTGTTCCTTTTGTGACTTTTCCATTTGTAACTGTAACGAGTTCTTTATTGAGTGAATTAGTCTTATGTTCCAAGATGGATATGAATTTTTTAACTGTTGGCATGTCCACGTGCAGTCCCCGGGAGTTGATAAGTTGGTCGTAAAACCAAATTTCCTGCTCTTTTTCAGAAAGGTCCGGGAGTGCGTCATCAAGCTCTCGCTCGACTCGAACGTCTTGTTTACAATATTCATACAATAATTTAAGATGCTCGGGATCCTCATCATAAATAATATCACCTTTTTTATTTGGAAGTGGTTTGGCCATTCTCAACATTATCTGACGGCCAACCTTGTCTTTACGATTCACTATCCCTAAAGCATCTGCCGCTTTCTCCAGGGCTTTAGGTAGCCCGTATGCACAGGCTTTTGCCTGGGTACACCGCCATCTTTTTAAGGGTATTGGCTCCCAGCCATGTCGCTTAACCATTATGTTAGCCCAAATAGAGCGCTCAAAGAAGGCGCTGTGTGCTACAAAAATAACACTTGGATCGTGGACTAATATTTCCAAGGCGGTCGCACGCTTAGACATGGAGAGGTCATCTTCCGGCTTTAGCACTACCGGTTGATCGTCCATAGCGTAAGCAATACAGTGGATATGGGTACTGGGGTGCGCGGAATAAATCCACGCACCCGATTCCCAAATATCCACATCTGATCTGGACTCGAAATCGATGTGGACTCTCATACTTATACCCCCGCGAACGGATCTGATGCAAACTTTGCTTTCTGCACCGGAGGTGTGGCCACCGGTGTTGCAGTGCTTGGCATCGCATCTTGTTGGACTTCGCCCTCATCTGGTATATCTAGGTCGCCGAACGCGTCATCAACCTTAGTTCCAGCAGCGGAGAACGAAGTGTTTTCTCCGGTTTTCATAACGTGCTGAACGCCAACACTCACACTTTTCTTGGCTCCAAACTTATAGCCAAATACATCAATGTAAGCCAGGACGTTGCAGCCGGCATAAATCTCAGACGGCTCAATAGGTTGTTTATTCCTATTGACCACGCAAGGCTTACCGAAATCCGTCTTACGACTTACGTTTAAGACGAAGTGCCCAGCATACTCAGAACGATAGGTTTTGAATGCACCCACATCGTCCCCGTCCCTAAAGTTAGAAAAATGGGACATAGCCTCTGCAAGATGCGCTTTACCAGCTATCGCGATGGCTTCTGTAGTGACAGCCTCTTTCAACCAACGCGCAAATTCCATGACTTTAGGGTCTGATTTCGGAAACAGTATGGATAAAGAATATTTATTATACTGATCCGGCTTACTTAAATTTGGAAATGATGCTCTTCCTATTGGTGTTACTTTTGACATACTCATGTTAGTCTCCTTATCTCTGTTCTATTGAAGTTCTATTGAAGTTCTATTGAAATTCTATTGAAGTTCTATACAGTTTAAATTTATTTATGTGATAAAGTCACCTCCTTAATCTAATTGCACATCCTTAAAAACGTCTTGGACCTTACGGCTTATAAAGTCCTTTGCTTCTTTGGTCGGCACCAGCTTTAATTCGCCTTCCGGGATAAAGACAAAATCATTTAACTTTTCTTTACCCACGATCTTTTCAAGTTGCGCGGGCGTCCGCAACTTACGCTCCCCATAAAGATCGTCTCCGAGTTCGCCTCCAAACTCGTCTACTACCGCTTGCTCATCTTTGTACCTCCTTTGTTTTTTACCTTTGACTAAAGAATAGTTAGGAATATCCTCACCCTTAGACGCCAGGGTAAGCGCATACCCTTCCAAATTTCCTATGAAGCCCTTTATCACTTCAAGAGCCGGGAGTGCCCTTCCTATTTGTTCTGGAGAAAGCTCCGTTATCTTAGGAAAAACACTTTCAATCTGTGGTGCTACTTCTTTAAGCTGGGTTACAAGACTGTTCTGTATGACAGGACAGCTACCCTGGGCCTTACAAAACCGGCACCAACTTCCAACTTGAAATATTGGATCTTTTACCCGGGTCAACCCAATCGCGGTCTTTAACTCCTTAATAAAAAGATCCATACGCGCCGGGGTAGTTTCCCACATCTTAATGAATTCTCCCTCTTTAGCCCGGGGCTGAATGATCCCTATAATTATACGCTTGATGAACATGCGCGCGGACAGGAAGGGCCGGATAGCGTAATACATACATTGCTTGTTTTCTTTCGGGTCTATAACAATACCCCTTCCCCCCTTCAGATCGAATACATATAGTGTGTCTGATGCCACAAACGCACAATCTGTAGTACCTTTAGCTGCCTTATCAATCTCTGGAATCTGAAAACGGGATTCTATCTGAAGTGTCTTTTGGTCAAGTTCATGTTCCTTAAGTATACCGAGAATAGTATTACGGTACATACGCACCGCGAATGCAAAATCATCATTGACGGTGTATTCAATAGTCTCGTTATAGTTGTCCTGTACTTCTACAGTCTCGCCGATACACTCATAAGGATCCTTATTTTCTTTCAGGCATTTTGCTGCAAGACTATGGATCGCCAAACCTTCCAGTGCGGCTGGATTTGACGGCTCAATAAGGTCTATCTTCGCTTGTGCCTGAACACTCCCTGGACATGCAAAAAATCTTTCCGCCCCTGACGGACTAACAACTGAATGTCCCATCATTATCCTCCCTTTTTATCTGTTATTTCCATAGTTATACAGTTTAACTCAGGATGCAGTTGTTTAATCGCATATTTTTCTCGTATTTTCTCCCACCAATCTCGACGCTCTCTTCGTTTTTTGGCGGCAACAGCCCAAAAAGACTCCATAAGTAGGGCTGTTATTTCAGTTGGATCTCCTATACGAGCCAAAAGCTCCATTTCTTTCTCTGTTATAACTGCCAATATTTTTTTCTCTTTTCCCATTATAGTGCCTCCCTTAAGCTATGGACTATCTGCCTGAAGATATAGTCCTTAGCCTGTTGTTGGACTGGTAGCTGTTTGAAAGGAACAAGACACGGATGTTTTTTCTTCTCTGGGTCCTTTACCGCACCATGTTTCCAGCCCTGTTTTATTTTAAGTGACATCCAATTTTCATGTGAGGCTTCAGGACCCACATTTGGATTTTTAAGATGAAAAAATACTCCGTCTAACGCACTTTCCCTCTGCCATTCCGGCGCGGCATGCCAAGGTAACACGGAATAATCGCCATGAGATTGGCAGTATGCCCTATTAACTGCGTGACAGACTTTAGCTATATTAAGTTCTGTCATACAATCTTCTCTTCGGTTAAGAACTCATCGACAAGTTTACACACTGCCGCATAGCTCTTGTGCCCAACGCCCAGTACATGCTCCGCAGCGGGGAACTGTGCCTTAAACTTGGCCTGGAGTTTAGCAAAAAGCGCGTTAGTTTCTTTAGAATCATCGGTAAACGCCGTGATCTTGTTTGCCGCTTCGTGCATCCGAGCCTGGTATTCCTTTTCAGTAGCGGGCATGGCTTCTTTCTTAACCACTGGCTTTGCCGCTTTCTTAACTTTTGGGTCAGCTGGTGCAGGACCCGCAGTAATTGTTACTGGTACCGCTGATGTGCCATTACGCATTACCACATCATTAAGGGATGGAGGAGTTTGGGTCACCTCAACCATTTTCTCCAGTACATCTGCAATACGTTTTAACTCCACTTCTATACTCATGCCAGTCTCCTTGTCTTTAGAAGGATTGTCAAAGTCTAGCCCGAGCTTTTTATCCTTCATTATTGTTTTAATATTTTTGTCCTTAAACAGAGTATTGTTTAATACCTGTTCGTCTACAGTCCCTTCAACAAGAAGAAACTGAAACAAGCACGGACTCTTTTGGCCCTCCCTATATAGGCGGCCAATCGCTTGTTTTATTATCCCGGGAGTATGGGCTATTTCTACAAATACCCCCATGCTTGCTGCGTGTTGAAGGCCGTCAATACCTTCACCGGCAGCCTGAATTTGCCCTATGAAAACTCTGTGTTGAGGCCCATCTATAAATTTCTCAATTACTTCCTGTCTTTTCTTGGCCGGCGTTGCCCCTCTAAGCACCACCGGGTTATACGCTTTTAGTTCTTCTTCCAATCCCAATATCACGTCTGTGTGATACGCAAATATTACGATCTTCTTTTCTGATTCTAAAATATTTCTTATGTGTTCCGCGCTGGGTTTGACTTTTCCAAGACCGATCTTACGGCGGATTGACTCTGTTTCTTTACCAGTAAATAAATGTTTTTCAATTTCTTTACTGAAAGGCATGTAGATCTTTTGGAGAGTTTTATCAGGTAAAACGTCCCTGGTTCGCCGCAACATAAATCCTTCCAGTCTACCCGCGAGTTCTTCAAGATTTTCTGCACCATCCGCTTCATAACCCCATTTGCCATCTTTTCCATCACAGTACCTCTTTGTGTATGCTATGTAGTTTTTAAAACCGCCCAGTCTATCCGGGCATAACTTATGAAGCATTGCGTGAAGCTCTACTGGTCGATTAAGAACTGGTGTGGCCGTCAGCATCCACCTATAAGTGGATATATCAGCGTACCCATTCCTAAGCCATACCACTTTAGCTCGTTTGGCCTGGTGGTTTTTAAGGTAGTGGGCCTCGTCACAAATAAGAACGTCGAATTGTCTTTTAAGTAGCACTTTGGCGTAGTTTTTTCGCCAGCAGAGATCGTAGTTGATAATGAATATGCCGATGTTGGGCAGTTGCTTGATATTTTTGCTGTCAAGGATATGTATGTCTTTTTCACCATAGCCCCACTTTAACGCCTCCTTTTTCCAGTTATATTTTATGCTCGCTGAACATATTACAAGAACACTCCTGGCCCCTACGACTTGGCACCCATGTATTGCTTGGGCAGTTTTACCGGTGCCTACATCGTCGGCCAGGAGCGCGGATCTCGCACCATATAGAAAGTCCACCCCTTCCTTTTGGAAGTCATATAACTGCGGAAATGTATCTTTAATTATTCTCATATATTAAATGCCCTTTTAATATTTTCAAAAATACTGTAACGTGAGAAATTAAAACCCTGTCGATAGCCACTATGATCGCAGCACTGCCACGGTTCATCTAGACATGAAAGTACAGTTTTTAATAGTTCTTTCTTGGCCTTTTTCGTCGCGTCTTTTACGTTATTTTTAACATCTTTTTCATGATGATATAATATTGTGCTTATTTGATACCCTGGTGGAAATACATATTTTTCAAGTTTCATTTTTCCTCCTCATTTTCAACTGCCTCTATTTTTTCCGCCCTTACATATTTAAGACCGTGTAGACCTTGCTGTTTAATCCAACCCAGATTTTTGAGGGAAAGAGCGATACGTCTTTGGTGCCCGGTGTGCATTCCCTGAGCATTCCCCCCTATGACGTTTTTATATATGTGTTGGGTAGATGTCTCTAAAACATCTCGGTTGGACTCAGCCCATTCAGCTATAATCCACTGCCACGGATCGTCGGCCAGGCGTTTCATGGCCTCTTCTTCACTCTCTTTGGTTAATTCATGCGGGAGAGTAAGACTTTCGCCCTTCTTATATATAAGGGTAGCTTCGGCCAATAGTTGTTCACGGTCTCTTTTAAGACTGTCCAAATCAAAGTTGTCACAGAACACCGGCCAAAAACGCCGATTGCCCGTTGTATCTGTCAGGTACCCCACATCGTCAGGGTTAATCGTCCCTATAAATATACACTGCCGAGGAAATCGTTGACGGGCGCGCGCATAAGGCAATCGCACATCGTCCTCTCTGCGTGAAAGGAAGTTCTTTAATCTATCCGCGTCAGTCTTTTTTGTAGTAATCATTTCTGAAAGTTCTATCACCCATTTTGAATGAAGATAAGGAATGCAATCTTTGTCCCGGGGATCCACCGGTGCGTCTCCGTACCAATCGCCCCCCAGTATTTCGCATGTCGTACTCTTTCCTATACCCTGGACACCCTCGAGAACCAGGACGTAATCAAATTTACAGCCTGGGTTATATATCCGGGCAATCATCGCGCATAAAACCTTTCGACCTATTTGTCTATTTAAAGCTGTGTCCGGGCCGCCGCAATACTTAGTAAGCCACGTGTCAACTCTTGATACCTTGTCCCATTTATAAGTCTCCAATACATCTTTAATTGGATGATAGACGTTTCCGGCGGCAACCAGGTCAACAGCTTTCCACATCGTCTGGGTGCTAAACTCTACAAAATGTGTCTGGGCTAAATGAAGTCGAATACTCTCAATCTCTCGATCGTCCACCGCGTTGTACCGATTTATTCTGTTATTTTCCCAGGGCACGTGGCCTTTAATTTCCAGGCGTTCATTAAAGGCGTTATAAGTAAAGACACCCTTAATACCCAATTCATGTTTAAGTAATAGGACTGCATTCTTTAGGGTTACCTTAATTGCATCACTTTTATGGCGTTCAAGTTTTCCCATCCACTTTTTCGGATCTTCTTTTTCACCTAAATCCGGGAGGACCACTTGCGGGTCCCTGGTCCCGGCGGGCGCTTCATTATAATTGTAGGCGTTTGCTACTTTACGTTGTAACTCTCTAAGCTCCCACATCGGCTGGCACTTTGGATTGTAGTGCCTGGCCATAAGATCACAGGTCTTTTGCATGGATAAATTGTAATCACGCCCACGACATGCGACCTTAAATGTGGTCTTGTCCCCATGTTCTCCTTCGACAGCAACAGGGGCTAATTTATCAAGATAGTCTATGAATCTTTGTATATTGTCCTGAGTGTCGCTAAATCCTTTATGATGTACCTCACCTAAATCTACTACCGAACGCTTTATCAGATTAAGAAGGCTGCCCGGAGCATTCACAACAGCAAAGGGCGTTGTTAAGAACGAATACGCGTTATCGCTTACCTGGGACCCAGCGCCTATCACATAGGCCCCTTCTGATAAATAGTCCACCCCCGGAAACTCTTTGAGATTTTTCCGGATATTAAATGTTGGTGGTTTTCTTAAGTATATATGCAACCCGCCCCCGCCGGTACGCACAACAGTTGCTGAGGATTCTATTTCTTGCGCCATTGACACCCGAGTTTTCAACTCACTCCAAACCCTTCTACCCTTCATGTTGCGCGGATCTAAGTCAATAATAAGATCGTCAGCCTTTAACTTCACACCAAACTGGCTGTAAGGATATTTCATTATGTTCGGAGAGGTATCAATCTTAGCTTCCTTCCAGCCAAAACCACCGGCTGGGCGCTTATCCTCCATTGTCGCGAAAGTAGCGTATCCCGCGCGAGCATAAGTTTCAACGCACTTAAGCAGCGTTGAAGGGATCTCCGCTATTTTCTGTGGCATTGCGTCTGGCTCCTTTTATGAATTGGTCAATATCTTCTTTTAGGAATCGTTTCCGTGATCCAATTTGATAGTGAGTCAATATCCCGTCTTTACAGTACCGGTTGACAGTCACTGGATGGACACCCAGAAGCTCGCCCGCTTGTTTGAGATTCAGATAGTCTTTCATTAGTTTTCACCTCCCTTCGTTTTTTATGAGACCGTCTCACCGGACAGTCTACTCTAAAATTATGATAACGACACCACCGCAATAACTCTCCTTTTAATTCTCCCATACGGCTCCTTAATTTTCTCTGTATACCCCGGCTACAATTTTTGCTGCAAGATTACGCGCGGCCCGGCGAGCCTTAGCTTTAGTACCATAGGTCTCACTGTGCGCCAGGATGTTACCGTTGTTATACTCTATACGCCAAAACCATTTTCCGTTTGTATGCTGTAACAATCTTACAATATGATACTGTTTCAATACTTTTCTCATAATGATCCTTTCTATTAAAATGGTGAGCATAACTCCATAGACTTAAGAAAATTGTCTAATGGTTTTGCCCACACGTTACCATTAGCTCCTTGATATACCACAGTCACAGGATATTTGGGATTTAGATTTTCAGTATTCGCCAAGTGGGTTACTCTATAACTTATCCCGTTACGGTGTCTCCACTCACTCCCTATTTCTGGCGCCAACAACGCCTTCTCCACATCCTTGCGGTCTACCGATATTTCAGCGTATACTGTCGTATCTACATTTCCTGTAGTTTGTGACACTAACTTACCCGTCAATCTTATCTCGTTTGTCATACGTCCTCCCATTGTCGCTTACCTTACATTTTTAGTATAAAACCCAAACACTACTGAGAATAAGATGAATCAGCGTTAGGATTGCTCCAGATAATATAAGCGTAAAAGCTATTCTTACTATTGTGTACATCGTGCCTCCTTACCGCAGATTAGGTTGGTCATTTGGATTCCCCTCATATTCACACCCCATTAAATTATCATGCAACATCATACAGAAGTTGGCTACGTCAGCACATTCGCCAATAATGGCAACTTTGTCCTTAGTTGCTATGGCTCGTTCTAATTCTTTTGTTTCTTGCCTTATGCGATTCAATATCCACTTGGGCGACAAACTTCCCCAACCTGTCTTGTGGGAATTTTTGATTAGCTTTTCTTCCATTACGATAGCAAATTCCATTACTGGTATGCTCATACCCTCTCCTGTGCGTCATAGATTGCTTTGGCAACTTCATCATCTATCGTATATGCAGTAAGATTAACCTTTCCTTCGTTCCTCTCAAATATCTTACGCTTAGTGTCAAAGATAATATTGAGTATACTATCAACACTCAACTTCCCTCGCTCGGCTTCGAGGTCTCTATTCTTGGCTCGCAAACGAACATTCTCTTGCTCTAATTCAATGATTTGGGAATACCTAACACCCTCAACACTAGAGAAGTATTTAGCCTTAAAGGATTCCAACTCCTTAATCTTAGCTTCTGCTTTCCTTAGCTTCTGTTTCAACCCTGCATAGACAGAGGCACATTTGTCAATGGCTTGATTCCAACCACTGTCCACACAACCCTTGCAATCAAAGTCGCAAGTATGGTCGTGTCCATTCTTCTCTGGCATCTTCCCCTTCCACTTCATCACATCTTCGGCGAAGGAGAGTAGAGTTTTGTACGCTTCTTGTAGAGGTGGTGTATGCTGGGTAGGATATAATCTAAGGTCTGGTTCTACGTATTTTATCGCTTCCTCGATTTTCATATTTCCCCCAATCCTAATGACTTGCGGATTTCGGCTTTTGTGAAATTGGATATTTTAATAATGCACTTTTCGCAATTAACTGTTCTTTCAACTAATTCATCTTCCCCTATCCTCTCCGCAATAGCTTCCTTGATGGCGGTTATGGCTGTTTTAGGTTCTCCCACGTTGTCATATAATATCTCCCTTAACCTCTCATCAAACGTCTGGCTCATTCGGAGTCTCCATCCTCAAGCGGTAACAACTTGTTTTCGAGTAGGTAAATACGCATCTTGGAAAGAGCGTTACAAAGGATTAAATCACCAAACTCATATTTTACCCTCATATCTGAATAACAGTATTCTACACACCAAGTTCCGTTCTTCATTTTCACAATGTACAAAGAAGTATTTCCTATGCGACTCGGCAACGCTTCCATTGACTCAGCAACGGTGAAGGCGGAGTAAATACATTCATTACGATGAAATGTTGTTCCGTCTTTTTGAGATACATACCAATTATCCTGTGTTAGTTTTGCGCTTGAACAATAACAATTACACCAATACCACAAACTCTCTTGTGAACATTTTAATTCCTTCAACCTCTGGCTTAACTCTAAATTACTTACTTGTTTCTCAAGCGGTAACATTGGTTATCTCCCTGTTCCAATCTCAAAAGCCCAATCTTTAACAATCACAACCAAGAGAACCCAAAACAGGGGTGTTCCCCAAGTCTTGAACAAAGCTACTGCCATTATGGGAACAGTCAACACAAGCAGTAGGTTAATTTTCATCTCCCATTCTTTCATCTCCCCTCTCCTTTCTTTACAGCGTAAGGTCATCGGCAGTTGGTCTGCAACTTTCTCTTAGATGGTGTAGAAATACGTCTACACGAATATGGCCGAAGCCCCCAACTTTATAGGCTGGGGCAAAATCAGGACTACCACGTCCACGACAACCCTACGCTTTACTTTTTCTTACACCCCTGAATAGCGAGATAAATCAGTCCCGTTATCATTGCGGCTATCCCAATTATCAAAGCTGAACTTGCTGAAATCGACATCACAAGTGCGAACCACCATAACATTTCCATAATTAACTCCTTAATTTTGGGTTAAAGCTGGCGAGAGGATTCGAACCCCCGACCCGCTGTTTACAAAACAGCCGCTCTACCACTGAGCTACACCAGCATTGTCAAAGACGGCTCGCTCACTCGCGGAAAAGAAATACCAGAGCTGAGCTACTCAGGTTAGTTAGTACCCACGCCAACAAGTGAGCAGAGCCTATCAACTTACATGCAATCTACCCTTAGACTTATAATACTCCAATATATCTTTTTCATTTCACCCCTAACTGTTTAATGCGTAATTTTTTTGCAATCGCGCTGACATCAAGCCCGGATCCCGGGCACGTGTTGCTATGTCGTTCAATAACGGTGGTCTTAAGTTTTGTAAGGAGTTTTTTGAGTGATGTTATCTGTGCCGGCGTAAAATCGTCTCTGCCGGTTAATGCGACCCCCACTTTTCCGTTCCGGCTGCCTCTTGCATGCGCGCCTCGCATACTCAGTGGACGGCCTTCTTCTATATTACCGTCCGCGCGTATGACAAAATGGTAACCAATGCCCCACCAATATTGCATCTTTCCATTTGCGTCCACCCAAGTCCGCTCTTTGTGTTCTTCATGGATTTTTATTGCGGACTTGTCTGAACTGTCGGTGTGATGAATGATTGCATGCGTGGTATCGACATTAGCATATAAAACAGCGGGGATTGAAAACCCAACTAAAAAATATAATGCAGCGTAACAAAACATAAAAAGGAATCGCATATTATACCTCCGGCCTATTGATTATTAGATTTTGCGAGCTTATTGGGATAGTATTCGATAACTGGTCTAATGTCATAAAAGAGATACTATCGTAAAAAAGTCTGCTTGTCAATGGTTTATTTTATTGGCTATGCGTCTTATATTTTTATATATCTGGTAAAGCTGCGCCTTCGCCATGCGCTTAAATTTCCCAGCGTCTCCCGGATACCGCTGTGTCAGGGATTGCACCAACTGCCATTTATATTTTGGTATCCAGTAATCGTTTGTCTTATACATGTTTTACCCTTCTGCCTTGTCATAGTTCCCGATCAACGGTATGAGAGGGCAATTTTTGTAATGTTTTACAGACATTGGATCCGCGCCCGCGCCGCCGCAAAAATTACAGATACTTATAAAAATATCCTCTTCGGGTTCAATAGCCGTAGAAGATTGCATTAGAATATTTTTCATTTCTCTCTTTTCCATGTTACACCTTCCTTTCTGTTTTTTGGCCTATATTCAGGTATCCCCGCGCCGGAGATTGTCGCTCTCCGGCGAAGTGAGGGCTTAAGTTTTCGGCAATTTAGTTCAAATTAACGAGTTTATAGATTCCTTGGTCTATTTTTTTCTGTGTCTCTTTCTTTTTCTCTCCGAGAAATCGGTTGCGATAACGTCCTGTCGTAACTGAATAATCCCAATAATCTTTGTCTAATTCTATAACCCCATCCGTACGGATAACGGCGATTATAGAATCATAACTTTGAAAATACTGCCCGCCCTCACTATCAGTTATGATAAACTGATTCACTACCCCACCTCCCGCGTTCCCTATCATATTTTTTACTTTCATGGTATACCTTTCTTTCTGCCCGTGTGTAATGGGCTAATCCCTATAATCGGGACATTTCGTTATTATGATCTGTGCTTCCTCCGCCTTGACGAAATCAGGGCATTCAGGGCGGTTTTTACACGTTTTGCAGAGCATTGGCCTCCTTTCCGTATTTCCTATACGCCTCTTTGAGGATTCTGATGGCACTCGCGTAATCGTGGGCGATCCCCGCCCTTCTATAAAGGGCTATTATTCTTCGCCGTTCGCGATACATTCCCGCTTGAGGCCATCGCAGACGTTCCATAATACAGGATAATTGTTTTCGCGTTCATACAGATAATACTCGGCGCTGTCGTATTTCTTAGGCAACCAGCCCGCGTGAAATATAAGAGTTAGGGCGGTTTGCTTATACTGTTCCCCGTAACCATATTGAAACTCCCCATGTAAAACTTTGGTATCTGCGCACCTTGTCACCTTGACGGAATGATAAGTGTTGCCGTTTACCTTGTCAAACCACCTTACCGTATCACATACAAACTTTATTTCCCTTAAAGGTTTTTTTTTGCATTCATTACAAATTACAGTGCCGAACACATCCGCACCGTTTGTCGCTGTGTCCTCTACACCTGCAATCGCTTCCGCCAATGCTTTAAAATGTTTCTTTGTCATCTCAACCCCTCCTACTTTCTGCCGCGCTTGGCGGCGGTTAATCGTTAATAATATCGTCCAAAAAAACGGACGTAATGGGCTTATTGCAAATTGCCCCCGCCCGGCGATATCCGCGCGTCATCATTTTAATTATGTCACTTAATGCTTTAATCATACGCCTGACCCCTCTTTTCCTTGGGGCTTTCTGGCCTCATCAGCGTTGGCAATCACCAACGGACGCGCGCGGGTCTCAATCCGTGCGCGTTTCGGCCTCAGTCAAGCATGAAAGGCAGTATTACCGCGCACGTGTTATCGTGCTCCAGAACCACGCTTGAACCCTTTTTATATGCTACAACAGTCCAGCCGCCATTGTATGAGGCAAGGTGTCTTAGATATTTTATGTTATACGCGTTTCCGGTCTCTTTATATAACCGAATTGCCGCGCGTGTTAGTGTTACATCATCCTTGTCTATTACAATACTTGTTTGTTCTTTCTGAGGCAAACGCTCCACGCTTGAATAAATAGCCTCAAAACCCGGCGTTATGACGTCCGGCGCTGCTAACATGGACAATCTTACACCACCCGCGCCGAGTTTTTCGGTCTTTAATACCTCATAAGCCCCGTCGGATAGTGTAATATCATCCATGGCAATACGTAGCGCAACCCGGCCATCCGTAGTATATAAATTGCGTTTAAGCATAAAGACATGTTTAAAGGCGTCTTTTGGCGCTTTTTTTGTTATTGCGTCAATTGCTTTTTTGTCCGTCTCTAATAGCATTATATTTTTCATAACCCCTCCTACTTTCTGCCGGTATTATCGGCTGTTAGTCTATAATCCCATATCCATTTTTGCTTGCCTTGCCGATGTACCGCATAACTCGCTCAATATTTCATTACGTGTTCGTTTAATCCTGTTATCTATTGATTTTTTGCGCAAGTCCTTGTATCTTTCTGGCTGTCCTTTTTCTGTTACTACTTCCGATGTTGAAGATATAATTATTGCTCTTTCTCCGTTAATCATGTTTTTTACTTTTCTATACTTTTCCATAACCCCTTCTACTTTCCGCCGATATTATCGACTGCTGTTATTGCTTTTAAAAATGCGGGCGCTTCGCAGTCCTCTTCGAGGTAGCAAGCAAGGTCTCCGCGAAACCCGCATTTTACTAATTTATATGCGATATTGTAGTTTTTGTCGTTTTTAGGAATGCACAAATAACCGTGTCCGGCAGTGTAAATAAAATTATATCCTTCCTTGTCGGGCTGCATATCCTGGATTTCATCCCAGGGTTTAAGTTGTTGGAGCTCTTTCTGGTACGCATTCATGTTTTTTTCCCTTTCTTTTTGTGCGGCTTTTATTTTTTTGTTTTCTGTAAGCACTGCTCCCGCTTCCCTTCTCCCTTGTGAGGTTTTGTTGTTTTGTTGTTTAAATGTCCTGTTATATGATAGTTAAAGTATAACAGATTATAGCCTGATGTCAAGTATATTTGTTCTTGTTTAGTTATCGTCTTTATGTTGAGGAACTTTAATTCTATAATGACTATACACGGGGACTCATAAAGAGTTTAACCATGAAAATATAGTATATAGGTATAGAGAGACCCCTTCATTTAATTTCATTTAATTTAAAACGTGTCCCTCATAAAGTCTTGGGCGCCCCCCCGTAGTCATTATAGAAGTGTACTTTCTTAACATTATCGTACATTCAATGACACGAATTGAGGTAAGTCCTTTATCCTTATACCTTTAGGCTATTTATGGGGCTTTGTTGTGCGTATATCATCATGCAATCGCACAAAATTAACATAACAACACAACACAACGCGCCGGGATCCGTCAGCATTATCACGTCTGGCGCGCGGCTCTGGTGTATTGAAATAATTTTACCCCACCCCGGGTGTTTTTTTCCGGGCGGCGAACCCTCCACCGTCGCGCGCGCCCGCATTAAATAATATAATAAGTCCCTACGCTCTGCTTAACCCGTTCATATAGCTAAATACCCCCAAAAAATTTTTACCCCACCCCGATCAAAAAACAAACGTAATGGGCTTACTCTGAGTTATTCATTATATAAATAAAAAAATTAAAAAAATTTTTAGAATTTGACAAAAGAATACTTAAGGCGTATATTGTTATATATTAATATGACGTTGGATATTTCTCAATTTAAAAGCAATCCGCCCCCGCGTAAAAGAGGGAGGGCTGCCAAACGAAGAGGAGGGAGCATGAGTCAAATGAGAACTGGTGGAAGAGGAGCCGGACTTTCGTCGGCGGCTAAGGATTTGCAGGACTATCCGTTTTTGGTTAAGACGTTGGTGACGTTTACCAAAGCGAATACTTTAGGCAAAGAGGAAATGCTTAAGGATGAAGTAATTTTTAAGTTAGACAGGGCGGCTGCCCGGATGCCCTGGTACGTTCTCCGGAACTATTCAGTTCCAAAATTTCTTACCAAGAAGTACGGACCCCATGAAGTAGCGTGGCAGAGGATTTACGAAATCAAAATTGTGAAACTCATTGATAGAAAGAACCCCAATGAGATCACGGACATCCCTTTAAGAATAATGACCCTATCTCAGTTGAAAGAGTATTCAAAAAAATGGGAACTTAATGTTCCTGTAGATGAATTCTATTCCGTTGAGAAGGCGCGGGAGATGGTTGCGTTAAGACAACACGATTTAAAAGGGTATGAGACACACTTGGCGGAGTATCGTGAAGGGAAGCAGAGATCATATCCGGAACTCGATAACATGCGCGGCGATAAAGACGCGGCAACGGCGGAAATAATAGAGTTTGATTCGTTGGATAAAACCACTGAGAAGGATGCGATTGCGAAGAAACCGGAACCAGCGACGGAAACGGAGCCTAGTGCGCCGGAAGCGATGGCGTTAGATGAGGACGGGGGCACAATACTACCCAAAGTGGATGACGTGCCTACAACCGGGGATCCGTTCGCAGGGGTATAATGAGTGAAGATCCTTTTAAACTGAAACCAGACGGGGAGAAGTTAGCGGAAGAAGCGAAAGCGAACCGTTTGCACATTTTAGACGCGAGGGATCTTGCGATTACAGATGTTTTTTATAATGAGATAGATGAGAAAGGGAATGTCTGTAAGTACAAAAGAGAATCCGGGGTTCCGGTAAAAGTTGCGGACCTGGGGAAGATTAAAGATTATTTTAATCGTGCGATAAACAAAGCGTCGGTCATGTCACCGAATGAGGTTGCGGTGATGGATTTTGGTGACATGACCCATATCGAGATTGCGGCGATTAAGTTAGCGGCGTATGCGGCGGCGGGCGATTTGAAATCGATGCAGGAATTGTTTGATAGGATATTGGGTAAAGCGAAACAGGTATCCGAATCCACAAATCTCAATCTTACTATCGACGATGTGTTACATGAAGTACAGGCGAAGCCGGATATTATAGATATTGTGCCAGAATAAAAAAGGAGGAGAATATGCCAAATAAAAATGGAACAGGGCGTTTGGGTAAGGGTAAGAATTGTAATGCCACTGCGAAGGCAGATAGATCGGGCGGTGGTAAAGGTTATGGCCAGATGAATCATGGCCTGGGCCGGGGCAACGGTAATGGCAGGGGTCGCGGTTTGGGCGGGGGAAGAAAAAATAAATAGAAAAAGGCGGTATAGATGGACAAGGTTTCTTTAAAGGTTGCACATCTTAGGGAAAATTTGCCAGAGTATGCTGAACGATTTATTCGTATCAGACCTAAGAGCGGGGGTAAGTCTATTCCGCTGATCTTTAACGAAGCCCAGATGGCCCTTCATAATTTTATTGAGGACATTAAAAAGGCCGGTCAACTTGTAAGAGTGTGTGTAGTGAAGGGGCGCCAGCAGGGTGTGAGTACATATACCGCCGCACGGTTTTTGCATAAGGCAACTCTCAATCTTGGAATCAGTGTTTTTATATTGGCTCATATGACAAAGAGCACCGATTATTTATTTGATATGGTAAAGAGGATGTACACCAACCTTCCTGACCCCTTACGTCCCGGTATAGAGCGATCCAATAAAAAAGAATTAAAATTCGGAAAGATCGATTCAGAATACGCACTGGGTACCGCGGGGGCCAAGGAAGTTGGCCGTAGTATGAATCCTCAGTTGTTGCATCTTTCAGAGGTGGCTTTTTATAGCAACACCGATGAACTTTCGACGGGATTGATGCAGGGAGTTGCGACGGTTCCAAGTACAGAAATTATCATGGAGTCCACGGCTAATGGCGTGAGCAACATGTTTTATAATTTGTGCATGCGGGGCACGGACCCCAATGCGCTGACCAGATACAGAACTCTTTTCATTCCTTGGTATATCCAGAAGGAATACCGCGAAACCCCTCCCGCTCGGTTTAAGCCTACCGCTAAAGAATTTGAACTCATGGATCTTTATAATCTTAATATAGCCCAAATTTTTTGGCGCCGCCGAAAATTAGAAGATGAATACAATAATGACTTGTGGAAATTTTTACAAGAGTATCCTTGTTGTTTGGCGGAGGCATTTCAATCTACAGGTAATACGCTTATTAAACCTGAACTTGTTGAAGCGGCGCGGAAGTGTCGCGCGTATCTTGATAACCTTGCGCCTATGGTTATGGGGGTAGACGGGAGTGGTGAAGGATCTGATCGTACTGTTCTTGTTGTAAGACAGGGCCGGCGTATAGTTGAATACGAAGTGTTTAAGGATCCGGTAAAGCCCATGCGCTTGGCGGGAATTATCGCGCGTAAAATTGACATGTTGGGTCTTGATATGGTATTTTTAGATGTGGCGTATGGATATGGGTGCCGTGATAGATTGGTAGAAATGAAATATGGGGCTAAGACACTAGATATACCTTTTGGGTCAGCGCCTCTTATGCCCGAACTTTATTTGAATAAGCGCGCGCAGATGTATGGCTTTATGAAAAACTGGTTTGAAGATGGTGGTGTCAGTATCCCAGATGAAGATATATTTGTAAGAGACCTGTTAATGATACCAGGATTCGAAATAACTACATCGCGAGGATTACTGGCACTACCTTCTAAAGAAAAGATCAAGAAAGAGAATGAAGGAATATCACCAGACATAAGTGATGCGGTGGCGTTGACGTTTGCGTTTCCTATTCAGGCAAGAACAGAGGGTCGATTGGCTGTGGCGTCTCCTGATACAGTACGAGCGCGCAGCCCTTTTAAGTCACGGAGATTATCACAGTCTTTTGTTAAACATGAGAAACCTAGTGAACTTTATATAAAGAGGTAATATGGGTGTATGGGGGTGTATAATTATAGATTTGACGTTGGGGGATTACGAGTGCTGTGTTGTTGAGGATAGGGATGGCACTTGGTGGTTTTGTGAAAATTTAATGTAAGGGGATAAGATGGAGATACGGCCTGGGACAGACGAAGATTTTATACCAGCAATGGAATTGATTGTCGAATTTGCTGAAGAGTCTCTATCAGAGTACGGCACGTATTTAGACCCGGAGCGACTGAAGGAAACTTTTAACAAGGTCCTTAAGACAAGTTTTGTTGCGGTCGTTGATAATAAAATGGTTGGTGTTTTGGCTGGCCATATCGTAAATGATTTTTGCAGTAAGCTGCCAGTATACGAAGAAGTTCTTTGGTATGTGAATAAAGAACATCGGAAATATGGAATAAAATTATTGCATTATGTAGAACGATGGTGTTTGAAAAATAACATTAAAAGGATTACAATGTGTTGTATGGGGAATTTAAAAACAGATAAACTTTTTTCGTTGTATGAAAAACTGGGTTTTCGGATTATGGAAACACGGTTTATAAAAGAACTTAACTAAAAGGGGGGTAAGTTATGCCAGTATTTACAGCAATAGGAGCAGCATTGGGGGCCTCAACTGCCGCGGCTTTTGGCGCGGGTGTTGGAGCTACAGCTTTAGGAGTTGGAATCGGTACCGCGGCTTTTGCAGCGGGCGGTGGTTTTGATAGTTCGAGTGACGGTGTTGATGGCAGAGTATCCGCTGCGGCTTCGGAAGGAACAGGCGGGATTACAGATGCTGAAGCGTCATCTGCGGCAAAGAAGAGAGCTTTTAGGTCTGGGGTTTTATTTACTTCGCCTACGGGTCTTGATAGTGACCCAAAAACTTCCAGTGCGAAATTGAGATAGGAGATTAACTATGGCGGATAAACGAGTAAATAGTGACACCAAACTGAATAAATTAAAACGTGCGCGTACTGGATACCAGACGGCGAAAGTTAATTTCAATAACCAATACGCTCAGTTGAGTCAATATTTTTATCAGATTAAACAAAATTTTCAGGTATACACTCCTCAAACTATACAGGGACAGTTTGAGAACGATGGTAATATAAACGATAATGTGGGGGCTAAAGCCGCGAAGTTAATGGCGTCCGCTCTTATGGGCATGGTGTGGAAGGACGAGAAGGGTACATTTAGACTTATTCCTTCTAAACACCTTCCGGATACACAAGCAATTAAAGATTATTTTAAGCGTATCAGTGATGATACAGCGGTTTACATGGAACGGCCCAAGTCTAAACTTACAACTTCTCTTTTTACAACCATACTTGAATCTGTTATTTATGGGACTTCAGGAATGGTTGTTCAAAAAGGGGATTATGCCACTCCATTAAAATATTATAATAAATCTATTTTATCTTTCTATATTGGGTATAACAAAGAGGGGGAGATAAGAGAGTTGTTTATAGATTACAGTTTATCCGCGGATGAGTTATGGGACAGGTATGGCACTCTTGCAGGTGAACAGGTTGCACAAGCTATTCGAAACAATGACCATCTTCAACGATTTGTTTTGACAGAGGCTATTCGGCCACGGTATCCCGGAGAAGCAAAAGACACTCTTGGGAAATTGGGGATGCCCTTTTCAGCAGATCTCTTTATGCCTAATCAGAATGTTTATCTGGAAGAGGGGGGCTATGAATCTTTGCCACTTAAAGTTCTGTTCCACGATAAATTAGAATATGAGTCTTATGGTCGTGGCCCGGGAATGGCGGCATTGCCGACTGTAGTGCAGGTAAATATTGCTTCAGAAATTTTGGCGATAGGTGGTGAGTTAATTGCACAGCCGGCTTTAGGTATGTATGATAATGGGTCTTTGGCCGGGCTGGCAGTTGATTTATCCGCTGGTGCATTGAATGTATTTAATGTGGCGGGAAGCGTACCCACAGAAAAACCCATATTTCCGTTATTCGAGATCGGGGATTTGAGGGTCATGTTTGAATGGTACACAGGTCTTAAGGAAGAAGTAGCGGGTTATTTTCTTCTTGATAAATTATATGACCTCAATACAAAACAACGCATGACTTTGGGTGAAGCGGTGATGCGGGATCAAATTCGATCAGATTCTCTATCTCCCATATTTACTCAGATCATGGCTTTTCTTAATGAGTCTCTTACCAGATCAGTTGATATTCTTTATAGTATGGGGCTTTTGGGTGTTGCGAGTATTGTAGCTGAGGAGGACGTTAAGGTAAGAGATCTTAAGGCCAATGGTGTCCCTTCTTTTGAAATACCGCCTGAAGTTTTAGATGCTCAGATACGCGGGATTGATTGGTATGATATTCAGTTTATTTCTCCCGCGGCGCGCATTATGAATAATGAGGAATTGAATAGTACATTAAAGTTTTTGTCAGTTATGGGTGAGGCGGGGGCAATCAGTCCGGATTTTGTTGATGTCATTGATCCAGATGGTACCGCGCAGAAATTAAAAGAGCTTACTGCTACAGATTCTATTGTTACACGTTCTCTTGAACAGAGAAAGGCCATAAGAGAATCCAGGGCTAAAGCACAATTAGAGGTGGCCAAGGTAGAAGTCCAGGCGAAAGTGGCTGCGGCAAATCAGGCTAATGCCCAGGCCGATGCAGCGCGTAGTGGCGCTATAAGAAATTTATCAGATATGGGAGGGGGCGCATAGGATATGCCTGAAGAAAAAAGAGAGGATGTAAAAAAGATTTTCAGTCGCGAGGGTATTCAGAAAAAACAGAAAGATCAAAGGGAAGAATACGAGCGAAAAAGTAAAGAATTGCGTAAAGCACTTGAAGATGTGGCTGTTACTGCCAGTGGAGAGAAGGCATTGCGTTATCTTTTTCTGTTGTGTGGCGGCGATACCTCTTCTATTCGGCGAAGTAAGGATAGTGTTATTTCTTTGAACGATACTTTAGTTACTTTGGGGGCAAAATCAGTGTGGGAAACAATCAGAATTAATCTTACTTCTGATACAATTAAAAGGCTAGAACGGCATAACTGGGAAGAATAATGAAAGGGTGGTAACAACATGACAGGAGCTACAGGAGCAGCGGGAGGAACAGCGGCCACAGGGGCAGCGGGCGCAACCGGGGCAACGGGCGCAACGGGCGCGACAGGTGCAACTGGAATAAATGATTCGCGGTTAAAGGCATTTAAAGTTCCGGAAAAATTTGCTGGTGAGTCTTGGGCTAAAGAAGTAAAGAATGTGGAAGATCTTTGGACTAAGATGGCCGGCGCGCAGAAATTGTTAGGTAAGAATAAGGTTGTTATTCCCGGGGATAATGCTACCCCAGAGGAGGTTACTGAATTTCATACACGAATGGGCCGCCCTGGAAATCCTGAAGGATACGAGTTTAAGAGTGTTGAAGCGCTAAAAGAGGTTGAACGAAATGTCGATCTTGACCACGGCATGAAGAAGATCTTTTTTGAAGAAGGGATTTCTAAAACAGTTGGAGAGCGCATTGTCTCTAAATATGAGACGTTGGTATACGATATGCAGAAACCTATGATTGAGGCGGCTGCAAAAAGAGAAATGGAATTTCAGACGTTAGCGACGGAAGTTTTGGGGGAGAACAGGGCTGAAACTATAAACGCTTTTACAGGAGTTTTGCGTGAGTCTCTTGGGGATAAAGCTCATCTGGCGTCTAAAATCTCGAACATGAGTAATGAGGAATTGTTGCCTTTGATTGTGTTGAGTAAGAATATACATGATAAATATACCGGGGAGAATAAGGTCATTATTGGGGCTGACGGGACCCGGAGGTTATCCGGAGATTTGAAGGCTGATTTTCAGAATTTATCTCAGCAAAAGGTTGCTATCAAAACAGATGAGAAAATGGCGCCTCATATTAAAAAGATGAAATTAGTGAATTTAAATTTACAAATGCAAAGAGTTGGTACACAAGCAAAAAATAAAGGTATTAACCTATTTGCATAAATAATTTGACAAATTAAAAAAATAAGTGTATATTTGAAACATACAGTAAAACGTCCGGGACAAGAGCGGGGATCGGCATAGCCGTCCGACTTAAAACGGGTATCGTTAATAGACATAAAATATTTATTGACTAACCTAATTAAGGAGGAAACAAGATGGCTAGAGACGATTACGCAGGTGTTGAAACAGTCCTGAAGGATGATTACTTAGGTAATCTTCTCAAGATTCCTCAACAGAGGGAAACCCGTCTTTTTGGTGGTTTCGCTGAAGTTACTGTAGAGGGGAAGCAAATGTATATCGACGGTATCGCACCGGTCGATTACCGAATAGACAATTCCTATAACGCCGCATCCGAGGGCGTTGCTGCAAATTACTTCCGCAGGAAACTCGATACAGACAGAATGATTATAGAGGTGGATTACGATGAGCATTGGTTTCGTAAAACCACATCTACAAATCCGTCTGCCCTTATTACAAACGAAATGATGAACGCTTCTTTTCGTTTCCTTGATAAGGTTGGTATTGATGCGTCGGTCGCGAGTGTGTTTTATGGGGAATATGGTACAACCGAATTATCATTCGCTAATGATGGTGGTATCACGATTGATGCAACAGGGGGTATCACTATTGATCTTCTCAGGAAGATTAACCATAGATTTACCGGGACAGAAGTTGTTTCGCCAACTGGCATGAATAATGTCAAGTTTGTCATTACAGAAGATGAACAGTATGACATGGGTGGTATTACTCAGCTTACCTCTTGGCAGTTTCAACAGGTGTATCCTTCTAATGCCATGGGCGCGGGGAATGAATCAGGCTTTGGCCGCCAACTTGGTATGCAGAATATTACTTTTGGTGCACAGGCTGCTACTGGTAAAATGTTGTGTGAAGCAGCTGCCGTAAGAGATTGTCTCGCTTTGGCGAACAATGCTATGATTTATGGTATGGCCTCTGACGGTATTAATTTTGAGATTATACCTCTTTCAGAAACTAAGATCTCTACCATAAGGTTGAGACTTACTCTGACAGCTGGCGCGGTTAGAACTAACGGTAACAATGTCATTAAGTTTCAGACAACCGTTAAGGATCCGGGAGTTTTCTACTAGGATCTAATATAGGGTAGCGGGGTGGTCCTCGCTACCCCGTTTTTTCAAATAGAGAAGATAGGAGACAGGCAATGGGAAGCGATAAAAGATATGATCTGACTTTTAAGAAAACGTCGGAGCTTTCGGCTGGGGATGGCGCAGCGGTTGCTGGAGATAAATTTGTTTTGATTGATATATCTGATGCTGAGAATCCGGTAACCCGGACTATTCAAGATATTATCGATCTTTGTGCTGGTGCCGGGGCAACAGGCGCAACAGGCGCAACAGGCGCAACAGGCGCAACGGGCGCAACCGGGGCAACGGGTGCGACAGGAGACACTGGGGCTGCGGGCGCAACCGGCGCAACAGGCGCTCAGGGAACAGCTGGAGCAACTGGGGCAACAGGACTAGCCGGGGCAACAGGCGCTCAAGGTACTGCTGGCGCAACAGGCGCGCAAGGTACTGCTGGAGCAACAGGCGCACAAGGTACTGCTGGAGCAACAGGCGCACAAGGTACTGCTGGAGCAACAGGCGCTCAAGGTACTGCTGGCGCAACAGGCGCACAAGGTACTGCTGGAGCAACAGGCGCTCAGGGAACAGCCGGGGCAACTGGAGCACAAGGTACTGCTGGAGCAACTGGAGCGGCAGGTACAGCCCAGGGTGTTCAGGTAGAAGTTTCACTAGCCGAGTTAAATGCTGGTAAAACTCTTGTTGCTGGTGTAGAAGCGCAAAACATTATAGTTATTGATTTCAATGTAGTTTGCGACGGGTCTTTTGGAACTTTGACGTCTGCTGAATTGGAAGATACTAGTGGCACAATAAATGTTTGCTCTATTGCACAGGCTCAAATGATTGATAACGCGGTATTAACGAAAGAGTCCACAGGGGTTACTCTTGGGGTCGGTGTAGCGGAAAAACTCACAACCGGTGAATCTTTGGTTATTACACACACCGGTCCTGATGCTGACACAGCTACAAAACTAACAGTATCACTGACATACGTACAGAGTTAGTGATAAATTAATTTTAACTATAGGAGGATATTATGGCGGTAGTTGACTTAACAACGTATAAATCGACGGACAACACTCCGATCGATGCAGTAACAGTTGCTGGAGCAGATTCACTGATGGTAGTTGCAAAGGGTACTATTACTGATACTAATAGTATTGCTTCTATCTATAGGCTCGCAGAGATTCCCTCTAACTACATCCCCGTGAGCGGCGAAATTACTTGTGACGCGATCACAAGCGTTAATGACGCTGATCTTGGTCTCTATGAGACTGAAGAACATGGTGGTGCGGTTATTGATGTTGATGCGCTTATGGACGGCGGGGACCTTTCTAGCGCGTTAGCTCCGGGTGCTGGTCTAAGTCCTATTTCCGCGGTTACAATTGCGAACCAGAATAAGGCTCTTTATCTTCTGGCGAGCGATGTTTCTAGCGAAAGACAGACTTATGTTTTGGCCCTTACCATAAACGCGGCGGCTACGGCTACTGGTAGTTTTATTGTGCGTCTGCATCTAGTTCGCAGAGAATACGCATCATAATTAGATCCGAGGGAGAATGTCTGATGTCATGTTGGGCAGGGGGGCGCACGCGTCTCCCTGCTTCCCTCCATAAAAAGGAGACATTATGGCTGTATCAAATTCAAAAACAGACATCGTTAATCTGTCCTTAGATATAATTAAAACTGAGAATATTAACAATGTTGAAATACCCGGGGACTCTAAAGCAGCTGTTGTAGCAAATCGGTGGTATGACGATGTGCGACAGGACGTACTTGAAGGTTTTCCCTGGAATTTCGCCGCAACAAGAGCAGCAATTCCTCTCAATGCAACTGCTCCGGATTTTGGTTTTGATGACGCGTATGTCCTCCCTAATAATTACTTGTCTTTAGGTTTTATTAAATATTGGGATTTTCCTCTTTCACGATGGGACTATATGATTGAAGGGGGGAATATCTATATAGATAATGGTGGCGCTGCTTCGTTACAGATTGGGTATACCTCTGATGTAATTCAAGTAGTTAAATTCAGTCCTTCCTTTAAATTTTATTTAGCATATGCTTTAGCGGACAAAATTGTTTTTAAATTGACAGGAAATGTAAATCTTGCAGCCAGAGTTACCGCTAGTTCAAAGACAGCAGAATTAAAAGCCAAAGCTAAAAATGGGAAGGCCAACCCTCCAGTAGCGTACAGGCAGAGTAAAATGCTCGAAGGCCGACGAGTCTATGGTGGCTCCCGCACAACTGGTTTGTTTGCGGGGCAAAATGGCCGAACTTAACCTACCTATTTATGATTTCAGGCGGGGTGTCTTAACCCCCAAACTAAAAGATCGCCCTAATTTGGATCTGTATAAGAGCGGTGTTTTAGTTGGGGAAAATTTTTTAAGTTCACTTCATGGTCCAACAACTTATCGTCCCGGCTTTATTTATTCTCGAACTACCCGTCGTAATAATATTGCACATTTTATCCCTTTTACTTTTGCTGATGATGAGGCATATACACTTTCTTTTACTGAGGGGTACATGCGAATTTTTACAGATAGTGGCACGGGTACAATTCCGGGAGTTCTTAACGAAGATTCTTTAGCTATAAGTGGTATTACACAGGCCAACCCTGGAGTTTTAACAGTTGTCGGAAATGATTTTGCGAACGGTGACGAAGTATATATTGAAGATGCGGTTGGCATGACCGAACTTAATGGTCAGTTTTTTCTTGTAGTTAGCGGGGTATTTCCGGGTACGTCCGAAAGAAACTGGCCGCTCTCCGATGCGTTAAATTATACTTTTAACGCGGCCAACATAGCGGTTACCGCAGGGGTAGCGCGACTTAAATCTGCCGGAGCTAATACGGACTATGATTTTGAAACAGCAACAGAGTACACTTATCCTGTAACAATTGATGTAACAGGGGGAGTTGCTAAACTTTCAGGCGGTCCAGGAACTTATGCAATTACTGATCCGGTTATAGAAACAAATAATGGCTTTATTTTTATTACCGCGCTAACTTCGTTTGTTGCGACAGAAACTATCGCGGGTGCTGATGGGATTAAGTATGCTGTAAGTATGGACGATGGGGCAAACTATGTATATTGGAACGGTGCGGCCTGGGTAGCAAGTGCTGGGACTTATGCCCAAAGTAATACCGCGACAGTTGTTGATGCCCATATCAGTACATTAGGTGCTGCGGGTACTTTTAAATTTAAAGCGGTTTTGCATTCCGCCACCGGAGCGACAACTCCGCAATTGGATAATGTGCTTGTTGGAAATTTGACATATCCACTTACTGATCCCCCAATTGAAACTAAAAGCGGGTTTCCGTTTACTGTTGCTCTTGAGGATTTTACTGAAACAGCGACTAAACCCGCGAACACAGAATTAAAATATATAGTATCTATAGATAATGGGGTGACGTATCAATATTGGACTGGTGCGGCATGGGCGGGGAGTGCGGGGACGTATGCCCAAAGTAATACCGCGGCAACTATTAATACTCATATTAGTACATTGGGGGCTTCTGGTACGTTTAAATTTAAAGCGTTCTTACATACTACTGATGCGGCAGTAACTCCAAGTTTAAGTAACATACATACACAATTTACCGTTGTGGCATCTAACACTTTTTCTCTTACTGACCAGGATGGTAATGCAACAGATACTTCAGGGTTTGAGGCGTATACAGGAAGTGGTATAGTTTCCCGGGTATATGAAATCGAATCTCCTTATTTAGAGGCTGATCTTCCGCAACTTAAGTTCGCTCAAAAAGCGGATATAATGTATATTGACCACCCGGCGTATGCTCCAAGAAAACTTACTCGATTTGGAGACGGGACATGGACCCTCACTACATATACCCGAACAAATGATCCGTTTGAACAAAAAGAGATTATTAATATTACACAGGCAAATCCGGCAAGTGTAACGACAGCGACGGCTCACGGCTATGTAGACGGGGACGAAATACTGATAGAAGATGTTTCGGGAATGACGGAAGTTAATCACGAAATATATACTGTTACACTGGTAAACAGCACTAATTTTACTATTGGTGTCAATAGTACAGCTTACGGGGCTTATACTTCTGGGGGAGTGGTGCTTTTGGATGGGAACGCCCCGGCTACTGTAGGTTTTTATGGCGGTCGTGTTTTTCACGGGGGCAGTACAAATGACCCTGATTTATTATTCGGGTCCCGCAGCCCGGATCCTGCCGACGGGTCTACTCGATATGAGGATTTTACAGTAGGTGCTGATCCGGACGATGGAGTTTCTTATGCCTTAACTTCTGCCTCGACTTCTTCAGTAGATAGAATTCGATTTTTTATGGGCACCCGGCAGTTTCTTGCCTCGGGTACTTATGCGGGTATGTTGAAAATAAATGGGGGGTCAGATTCGGTACCTATATCCGGAACTGCGATTGAGTCTTTCCCTGTTGATAATTTTGGTGTTGCAGATATAATGCCCGCTAATTTTGGTACAGATATAATTTACGTTCAGCGGGGTGGTGAAGTTGTCTATAGTTTTAAGTATACCTTGCTTAGTGATGGTTTTAAGTCTGAAGATGAAACTATTCAATCTGATGAAATCACCAGGAACGGGGTAAAACAGTTGGCGTATCAACAGGGTAATCCTAATCAGATTTGGGCGGCTATGAATGACGGGCGTCTTTTATCTTTTGTTTATAGTGATAGGGAGAGTGTTTCAGCATGGAATGAACATTTAATGGGGGGAGAGGGGTCGGTATTGACAGTATCCGCTCAACCGCAAGAAGATAATCAGGACCGAGTTTGGAGTGTAGTTGAGCGCGTGATTAATGGGGTTACTCGAAGATATGTGGAATACCTTTCTAAAAATCCTCGCATACCTGAACGGAAAGAATTTTATACTGGCACTACTTCTACATATAAAGAAACTGATGAGTCTAAATATAGAAACCTAATGTTTTTTGCCCAGAAGCGTCAGGTCCATTTGGATAGTTCTTTGTCACTTGACACCACACAAACGACTACTATAACTCCGGCTGCGGTAAGCGGGGACGATGTATCTTTTGTTTCCGGTGTTTCTTTATTTAAAAGTACCGATTTACTTCGTAAAATCCAGGTTAAATATGTTACGGGTACAGAACAAGGGATCGCGAAAATTATTGAGTATGTATCTGAGACAGAAGTAAAATGTCAGATACTTCAGGAGTTTGAAAGTACAGACACTATAGCGAGTGGCAACTGGTATCTTACGCAGGATACGGTGAGCGGCCTTGACCATCTGGAAGGTGAGACTGTATCTATTGTAGCGGACGGGGGAATCCACCCGGATAGAGTGGTCACTAACGGTTCGATTACCCTGGCTAACCAAGCTACTTATGTAATCGTTGGAATGTTTTATTTTGGTCGAGTACAGACGATGCCTTTAGAATTGCTTTTGTCTACAGGAATTACACCAGGTAAGTATACATCGGTCGATAAGATAAAGTTAATGTTTCGAAATTCTTTAGGGGTATCTTATGGGACCAATCCTTATGACATGCAAAGGATTGGATTTCGCCAGGGGCCTCAATATACTGATCGTCCTACTTTTCTTTTTAATGGGGTAAAAGAACAACCCGGCTTTGATAGTTATGATGCACAAAGAACTATGTGGGTTATACAAACTGTACCGTATCCTTGTACTTTAAATGCAATGGTGTTAGATATAGAAGTTAGTCAGGAGAATTAATATGGCACAAAGTATATTTAAAGCGCCCGGTTTAGGGGGAAGTATAAGTGCTATTGGTAGTATTTATACAGGGGTGGCAACTTTTAGGGCTGCTAATGCCTTGGCTTCTGATTTAAGAATTGAAGGCGAGACTATTTATGGAGAGGCTATAAGGACCGCGAATATTATTACAGAAGAAGGGCGGAAATTTGCCGCGGCTCAATCTTTACAATACATTGGATCTGGGGTACAAATCGCGGGATCCGCGCTTATTACTTTGGCGCAGACCAGGAAGTTCGCACAGGCGGAAGCCTCTGCTACCAGAACAAGAGGCGCGGCAGTTAGAGACTTGGCTATGAAAACAGCAAGGCGTACACAGGATCAAGGTCGGGCCGCTCTAGTCGGCGGTATTCTTGGGGCTACTACTAGTTTCGTTTTATAGGAGGGTTATGGGAAGAATAAACGAATATCAGAGAAAGCAATTAGCGTCCAGAGCGGTCGGGACTGCGCCGGCAGCGCGCGGTGGGGAAATAGTTGGCGGAAGTATATCCAAATTGGGTGCGTCTGTCGCTAAAAGAGAAGCGGAAGTGAATGAAGTGTATGCCAGTACCCAGGCTAATTATGGAGTTATACAAGTTGGCTTGAGCTTTCAAAAAGTGGCCACACAACTTCAACGAGAATTAGCTGGAAATCCTGATGCTTATCCGGATCGACTTCTTAAAGACGGGGGGCAGTTGATTTCAGAATACGCCGACAGTATAGCTGATGAGAATGTTCGGGGTAAATTTTTAGGTGCAGCTAATACGATATTAAGAGCGGGCGTATTTCAAGCTAGTGGGTGGGTTCAGACACAGAAAAAAAAGAACGCGACTGTAGCGGCTACACAGGCGTTACGTTTAGGGGCGGTGCAGACTGGACAGACATTAACCAAAGAGGCATATTTACAAAATGTAGCTACTATTGAAGAAATGGCGGCCCGTGATATTCCTGAAGATGTAATGAGTCCTCAAAAAAAACGGGCATTTTTTACTGAAAATAGTCCAAAGATGTTGGAGTCTCATTTTGCTAACAGAGTAGATAAAGACCCCAAGCAACTTATTAATGAATTAGACGCGGGCGCTTATGATGATGTACCTTATTATACTGCTGCGATGAAAACTAAGTACCTTAACTTAGCTAAAACTAAGATTAGGCAAGAAGAGAAGTATATTAGGGATGCCAGAACAGACAATTATCAGGAACTTGTCGGGGAGTTTACTAGGGACACTTTAGGTTTTGATATGATTTCTGCGGCTGAGACGGCTGAAAATGAAGTAGACGGTCTTGAAGACAAGCATATAAATCAACTTAGAGAAGGATTGATTCGACGCGTTGCGACAGATGCTAAACAAATAGAAAAGTCGGAACCCGCGGCCCGTAGATATATTCAATTAACGTATGATGTTTTTAACGACCGGGTAGAACGATCTGAGGTATTAAAACAAATTGTAGATATGTTTAGGGATGGTGAGATCGATAGAGACGAGGCTGCACAATGGATGGAGACAAAAGCTAATCTTCGTGAACTTAAAACAAATAGGAGAGCGGATGGCTGGAGTAAAGCCGCTAAAACTATTACAGATAAAGCAGAACGGTTTTACGAAGGCACAGAAAGTAAAATCCAAGAAGCAATTAATTTAAGAAATTTATCGGCTCAAATAAGTTTGGGAATTGGCCCCGCGGCTGCCGCGCAAATGGTTTTGAAAGCCATGGATATTACGAAAGTTATTGGGGATAACCCTTCTTTAGCTACTTTTGAGAATCCGGTAGAAGAAGCGTATAGGGTTCGGGCAATTGAGGTATTAAAGGCAAATAGTTATTCATTGGAGAAAGCTAATGTTGAAGCGCTTATTGCTCAATTGAGAGAAGCGGACAATAGACCAGAGACGGAAAAATGAGACTAGACTTATTACCAGTACAACCTAAAGAAGAGACTAGATCAGAGGGCGGAAAGGAAATACCTATATTTAAGGGTGCTACTCCTAATCAAATTAATCTAGCCGCGCTGCCTGTTCAACCAGAGCCTATAGAAATTCCTGAATTTAAAGTCCCCCCGGAGGGGATGGTCCCCTTGTCTAAAGAGGATCAGATCAGATTTGAGAAAGAATCTTCTGTAAAATTAACTGAGTTATTTACGGAAAGACTAGCACTTGATGTATATGGTAAAGAAGGGCTAAAACAATTAGCGGATACTCAAAGGAATGTGGATTTTTTTATGGGCAGGGCGCCGCGCATTGGGCTAGCTTTTGTTGCTCCAATATTTTCGCTGGCTATCGAAGCGTTAGATCAGGGAAAAAGTCTTTTAGTAAGTGCCATAAAGGATGAGCAATATAGTCCTTTTGAACAGAGAATGCTATCCGAATTTCTCCCAAAGGAGACCCCCACGTTAGTTAAGGTGGCCGCTAATTTAACTGAAACGGTTGCTGATGTAGCTCTTATAGGCGGCCTGATGAATCTTGCAAAAGCGGGTGTCCTTTCTAGTGCTATAAAAGAGGTGGGGTCTAAACTTGAGGCTGCTGGATATGGGACAGGAAAAGTTGATATATCCCGGGACGCTTTACGAAAAGCAATTAAGGGGACTCCTTTAGAGAAGGCAATAAAGATGTTTATTAAATCTAAAAAATTTCAAGCTCAGGCACAACCTCCTCAGCCCGGGCGCACAACATCAACTATTAAAACACCTCTTACTGGTAAAGAGATTCAGGTAATAAAACCCCCTATGAATATAGTGCCCCCGGCTAAAGCTGCGGGAGTCGCAAAAGTGGGAGAACTCAAACCCATCCCTACAGTAGAGGGGAGGGTAAAAACTAAATTAGAAAGACTACTCAAGAAAGCACAGTTAGAAATGGCTGCCGGTCAGTTTGATTTGGGTACTTTGGACGCGTTAGGAAAATCCCCCCAGGCGTTTGTGGAGGAGTTTGAGAAAACAATTTATCCTAATCTTTCCGATGTTGACCAGAAGAAAATTTTGAAGCATCTAGAGTTTTCTACAGGAGCAAAGATAGGGGATGTGGGTTACATTGACAAGAGCGGTAAAGAGATAAGACTAAAATCAATTTCTGATGTGTTTGAATTTGCTTCTGAGAATCTGAAGTCATTTGACGAACTAGAATATTTGATTGAAGAAGGAGACACCTATCTGAAGCCAATTAAGGGTTTTGTGTTGACTATGGCGAAGGTTGGAGGATTGTTTGAACCTAGCATAGCCCCAGCAAAAGAAATCGTCAAAGCCGTCCCTCCAGTAGAGGTGAAAGCACCCGTTGTTAAACCGGCTAAAGCGATTAAACCTCCAGTATTCAAAGAGCCAGATATAACAACCCTGATTACTTCTCAAAGTAGGTCTGCTGAAATTTTAGGGGTGAAGGGTCTTGTTGAGCCTTTAGAACGAGGAAAAATGAAAATGGATATGGAACGCGCAGTCTTAGAAAATCAGATGGATAAAATTATAAATAAATTAAAAAGCCTAAAAACAATTGAGCCTAAAAAAATGGCTACTTTAATCAATACAAATGAAGAAGCCCCCAAAAATCTTGGCGAAAAAGAGAAAGCGGTCTTTGATTATTTTAGGGCGTTGACTAGAGAGACTTTAACCCGGCTAAATAAAAATAGAGAATTAACGGGAAGAGAACCAATTAAAGGGATTAAGGCTTATTTTAGGCATATTAGTAAGTCAACGGCTAAAGATATTATAGCGGGCCGCGCACCGGTTCCCGAAGGGCTAAAAGAGTGGGCGGCTAAACATGTACCCACTAAAATATTTAATTCGATGGAGTTAACTCGCAAGTTGGAAGATAAATTGTTACAGCAGTTTAATGATGATTTAGCTCTTGTTATGAAGTCTATGGTCAGGACCGCACTTAGAGAAATCCACATGGACACGCCACTTGAGCTTTTTCACGAAGAGTTAGCCAGCTATCAAAGGGACCCTAAAGTTCTTGCAAAACTAACTGGAGAAGCACGGGTCGAATATCTTGCTCGCCCGGAGATGCCCGCTGCTTTAAAAGAATGGGTGATTGATTATGTAAATATAGCTATTTTGGGCGGACAAACTAAAGTAGATAAGAAGTTTAATAATGTAGTAACAAATACGGCTATAGGACCATTTTTAAATAGTGTGTTGGCAGATTTTGGCAAGCAAATTAGTGAGAGACCCCTTACTGATCTTATTGTTAGTGTTAGCAAATTACCTCTGTACGGTGTTTTGGGTCCTTGGAATCCCAAACAACTTCTTCGTAATAAGTTTCAGGTAGTGCAAAATATAGCGTTATATGGAGTGCAAGCCACTTTTAAAGGGCTGCTTCCAACTGCAGATTTTCCAGAGTTAGAAAAACTTAAAACAGATAGTTTATTTTTGGAGGCATATTCTGGAATTGAGGATATGCCCGCATCTTTACAAGGTAAAATAGCAAAATTTACTCTTGCCGCTTTTCAATGGTCTGCTGTAAGTAATGTAGATCAGGCTATGAACGCTGCGTATCATTGGACCACAGAAATGATAGAAGATCCTAAAATGCGTGAATATGGCTGGGGCGCCCCAGAACGGACATATACAGAGCCTAAAGGCTTTTCTTATCCTATTGAAAAAGCCCGAAAATTAAAAGAAATGGAATACGGAGCACAGACCGCTCAATATGGCTATTTAGGTTTTATGATGCCAGAAGCGTTTAGGTATAAGTGGGCCGCGGGGCTTACACGATTAAATAGTTGGTGGATGTTTCATTGGTCTACTTTTCATAGAGAAGCGGCAACCCGAGCTTTTTTTGGGCATACGGGCTATGATACAAGTTTAGGAATTCCTCCGTCAAAACGAATAAATTATTTGAAGTATCTTATATTAGGTGGTCTTATTTTGAATACTATGGGGTATACTAGAAGTTATATGTTTGGTACTTGGCCTACTGGCTTACCCCCTGTAGCAAATTTAACTTTGGGGTTTTATCAATATTTTACAAATCAAGGGGATAGTGATTGGGAAGAGCGGAAAAGAAAAGAAGCGTCGGATCAAATTGTAAACTCATTATTGACTTTTCTTCCGGGGTATCTTACTGTTAAAGATACTGCTGCTCTATTGAGCGGGAATAGGCCGTGGCAAGAGTATTTTTTTTACAAAAAGAAGGGTTCATTTAGAAAGATTGAACTTGGGGGGCCTACGGGGATTTTTGCTGCTGGTGCAGCTGCAATAACTTTATCTAAAAAGAAAAAAGCGGATGTGGGATTTAGGCCAAGTTAAAATGAAAAACATAAGGAGAAGATATGACTATAGATAACCAAACAGTACAACGCATAGTATCGGGTGACGGGGCCACGTTGGACTTTAGTTTTCCTTTTAAGATTTATGCGGATACTGATATTTCAGTTCTTACAGAGATAAAACTTACTGGAGTTCAAACTGCAATGGTTTTAGGGGTGGACTATAGTGTCACTATTAATCCGGTAGCAGAGGGCGGGACGATTACTTTTGTTATAGGAAGCGTACCTCTCACAACTGAATGGGTTATAATGGATTCTGATATTCTCTATACTCAGCCAGTGGATATTCCTACAGACGGTAATTTGAGAGAAGAGGCATTGGAAAACGGGTTGGATAGGATCGTTCGACAGGTTCAACAAATCAATGACGGGGTGTTGAGATCAGTTGCCGCGCCCACAGGGATGACTGGCATACAGTTACCCGCGGCTGAAGGTGATAAGATTATTGGGTGGAACTCTACCGGGGATGCTTTAGAAAATAAAGATCTTATTACTGGGCCTACAGGGGCTACCGGAGCGGCGGGCGCAACGGGCGCAACTGGCGCAACGGGTGCGACAGGGGCGGGCACAACGGGGGCAACAGGAGCGACAGGTGCAACGGGCGCAACTGGCGCAACGGGTACGACAGGAGCAACGGGGGCGGGTACAACTGGTACGACGGGTACAACGGGCGCAACTGGTACAACAGGTGCAACTGGGGCTGCGGGGCTGGGTACAACTACTGCGATTGAAGTTGTTGTGGGTAATGGAGTAGATGTTATAACTGCTGGAATATGGGGGGATATTCAGTTTCCTTTCAGTGGTACTATTACTTCTGTAACTCTTTTAGCAGACCAAGCAGCAACAGCGGTTATTGATATTTGGAAAGATGTTTATGCTAACTTTCCACCTACAGTTGCGGATACAATTACAGCAGCGGCTAAACCTACATTAACTGCTGCTGATAAAAATACTGATGCCGCTCTTAGTGGCTGGACAACCGCTATTACAGCTGGTGATGTATTTAGGTTTAATGTTGATTCTAATGATGTTGCTTTAAAAATAACTTTAATACTTGAAATAACAAGAAGCTCATAAAAAAGGAGAAATAGAATGGCTAGAACTAACGGACAGGTTGCAAATTTTGATCTCTTAACTGTAGGTGGCGGGGCTGGAGAAATAGCAGTTGCGGGAGTAACTACGGTATATAGTGAGACTTTTGTGTGCCCTAAAAATGTAACTTTCGGCTTTGAGTTTAAATTTAAGAGTGACGGAACGGTAGAGTGTGATATAGAAATTGAACAGGGTAATATACCTCCGGCAATTGAAACAACAGCTGACGGCAATATGGTGGTGCCTGAAAACGTGGGGTATTTAATGGAAAATATAGGGGACGAACTTGTACACATTGACTATTATCGTCCTGTAGTTTCAAATTTTCTTAGGTTAAAAATTTCGGGTACAGGCGCGAATGCCGCCACTACTGTTTTAGAGAGGTTTGTGATTAACACTATTGTTAATGCTTAATGTAAATTATTTTTAGGAGGTTATTATGGGTTATGAAAAGGGTGGGTATAGAGGTGACGGGGGTGGTACCGGTCCGACTGGCGCGACTGGCGCAACGGGTACAACGGGCACGACGGGAGCAACAGGCGCTCAGGGAACGGCAGGTGCAACAGGTGCTCAGGGAACGGCAGGAGCAACAGGTGCTCAGGGAACCGCCGGAGTAACTGGCGCTCAGGGAACAGCTGGCGCAACAGGCGCCCAGGGCACTGCTGGCGCAACTGGAGCACAAGGTACTGCTGGAGCAACTGGCGCGCAGGGTACTGCTGGAGCAACTGGCGCTCAGGGAACAGCCGGGGCAACTGGAGCACAAGGTACTGCTGGAGCAACTGGAGCACAAGGTACTGCTGGAGCAACAGGCGCTCAAGGTACTGCTGGAGCAACTGGAGCACAAGGTACTGCTGGAGCAACAGGCGCTCAAGGTACTGCTGGAGCAACTGGCGCACAAGGTACTGCTGGAGCAACAGGAGCACAAGGTACTGCTGGCGCAACTGGAGCACAAGGTACTGCTGGCGCAACAGGCGCTCAGGGAACAGCTGGCGCAACAGGCGCGCAGGGTACTGCTGGAGCAACAGGCGCTCAGGGAACAGCCGGGGCAACTGGAGCACAAGGTACTGCTGGAGCAACAGGCGCTCAAGGTACTGCTGGAGCAACAGGCGCGCAGGGTACTGCTGGAGCAACAGGCGCTCAGGGAACAGCTGGAGCAACAGGCGCTCAAGGTACTGCTGGAGCAACAGGCGCTCAAGGTACTGCTGGAGCAACAGGCGCTCAGGGAACTGCTGGAGCAACTGGCGCGCAGGGTACTGCTGGAGCAACTGGCGCACAAGGTACTGCTGGAGCAACAGGAGCACAAGGTACTGCTGGCGCAACAGGCGCTCAGGGAACAGCTGGAGCAACAGGCGCTCAAGGTACTGCTGGCGCAACAGGCGCGCAGGGTACTGCTGGAGCAACAGGCGCTCAGGGAACAGCCGGGGCAACTGGAGCACAAGGTACTGCTGGAGCAACAGGAGCAACGGGTCCTGGAAATGCTAGTATAGAAATAATAATAGGGGACGGATCGAATGTTATATCTACGGGTATCCAGGGGGATATTGAAATAGGATACGCCTGTACCATAACTGGTGTTACTCTATTATCTACTTTAAGTGGAAGTATTGTGGTTGATATTTGGAAGGATTCGTATGCAAATTTTCCACCGGATAATGCGGATACAATTACTTCGTCAACACCGCCGACTATAACTACGGCAACAAAATCACAAGACACTACGCTTACGAGTTGGACAAAGGCAATTACTGCCGGTGATATTTTACGATTTAATGTAGACAGTGTTACAACCTGTACGAAAGTAGTATTGTCTTTGGTTGTTGCAATATAAATGGAGGAATAGAATATGGCCATATATGATGGGGGTAGTGGTGCTGATGGAGCGCTAACAATATCAGGTGATACTACTTGGACTGAATACAGTTATATAATCGCTTCTATTTCCAACGCGATTATTACCTGTACAAACGACCCTACAGGTAACATATCTGCTGGTGATGAAGTTTTGGTTATTCATATGCAGGGGGATGCTTCTGATGCCAATAGTCCGCCCACAAACGCGGCCCACGTTGGTAAGTGGGAGATAGGTAAGGTTGATTCGGTCAGTAGTGGTGCAAAGACTATTACTCTTACGGCAAATGTAACAAACGCCACTCTTGATACAGGTGGTAAGACCTTCGTAATAAAGGTTCCGAATTACACCAATGTCACCATAAACACTACAAAAACTTTATCTGCCCAGGTATATGATGGTACAGATGGCACACTAGGTGTCATACCCTTTAAATGTTCAGGCACTCTTACTGTTACAGGCGATATCAATCTTGACGGAAAAGGGTTTGCAGGTGGTGCTGTTGGTCCTGGGGCTTCTGGTTATGGTGGTGAATCTTGGGGTGGCTTAGGTGGTGCTGGTACTGCAAGTGGGGCCGGAACCGACGGTAAAGGCGGCGGTGGCGGTGGTTGGAGCGGTAACGGCGGTGTTGGTCGCACAGGCGGTGGTGGTGGTGGTTTAGCAGCTGGTTCAACCAACAATGGTGGTGCTGGCGGCGGTGGTGGTCTAACCACACATTACGGAGGTGGTGGCGGTGGTGGTTATGGAACGGCGGGAACTACTGGTGGTACTGCCGGCGGTGTAGGCGGTGGAAACGATCACGCTGACGCTGACCTTGCGGCAAATATATATTTAGGCACAGGCGGTGGTGCTGGTGCTTCTGCAAATGCAGCAGGAGGTAAGGGTGGGGGCTTATTATGGGTTTCTGCTAAAACCATAACTATTACTGGAGGAATAACTTGTGACGGAGCTAATGGCGCTGCTGCCTTAGAAGCAAATTCTGGTGGTTGTGGTGGCGGTTCTGGTGGTTCTGTTTATCTTAAATGTAACACTTGTAATCTTGGAGCAAGTAAAGTTACGGCTACTGGTGGTACGGGAGGCACAGGCGGTGGTGTTTCGGGTGAAGTAGGTGGCGCAGGTGGAGTTGGGGTTATAGCCCTTTATTCCACATCTGGAACAGAATCAGAAACAACAAATCCATCTAATACAGAAACACAACATACTTTTACTGAACTACCCTTATCTTTACCTTTTCAAGCGGTGTTATTTTAATAAAGGACATAAATTATGGCAGGTAATGATATTTACACTAAATTGTTGCTTCACAGTAATGGGACAGACGGATCACCGTTGTTTCCTGATGCCTCCAGGTCCCGGCACGTAGTAACTGCTGTAGGTAATGCTCAAGTTGATACGTCCCAATATAAATTTCCTACCGGGTCAGGATTGTTTGATGGTGCTGGTGATTATCTTTCTGTACCAGATAGTCCGGACTGGGATTTTGGTAGCAATGCTTTATGTTATGACTTTTGGGTGCGTCTTAATGACCGTACAGGTTTGCAATGTCCTTTGAATTTTTACATGGACGATGACAATTTGTTCAGAATCAATTTAATGGGTGATAATACTATAAAGTTTTATATAGTTGTAGCTACAGCAACAGCGTTAGAACTTACTAGTACAACAGAAATTTTAGATGCTACTTGGTATCATTTAGCAGTTATACGAGGTTGGGGTTCCGGCGCAAATAATTGGGCGCTATGTATAGACGGAACGGCAGAAGATACTGCTACTTATGCTGGTGCATTATCCTCGAATTCTAAGATACTGTATATAGGCTCTGAAACGCCTGGCAATACTGCCTACAATGGTTGGCTGGACGAAATTAGAATCTCTAATGGTATTGCCCGGTGGACATCTAATTTCACTTCGCCGACTGAACCATATTTTAATTCTGGGGGGCTAGCTTTTCAGCCAATAATATTTTAAGGGGGTATTTGATGGGGTGGGGAATAATAGCATCTTTGATCGCGTCTAGTGTCATAATCCTGGGCACTATAGTCGGTACGCAACGGTATAACGAAGGTAAACGTGGCCGGATCTATGAGCGTCTAGACGAAACCAAAGAGCAAATGTCAGCTAAAATGGAGGCTGATTATGCGCGAAAAGATATTTGTACCCTAACCCATAAACAGGTTGAGATCGAATTGAAAGAGATAAAAGGCCAGACCGCTCTTATTCCTGTAATAGTGGGTCAGTTAGAAATTTTGGTAAAGAATGGGGCAGCGAAATGATGGGGGAAAGAGTAAATAAGATCAGGCACATAATGAAGCGTTTAACAGATGTAACTCGCGTGTTCAACGGAGAAATAGATGCTTTATCTGTTGAGCTTGACGAGTTACTAAAAGAGGAGGTACAGCGTGGACCTATCACTAATTTGGGCGTTGATAGTTGAGTGGACACCGGCGGTAATTCCAGTTCTATTGTCGGTAGTAGGGTTTTTTGCCCTGGTAGCAACAAAAACTCCTAACAAAACTGATGATCGTGTTCTTCAGGCGATCCTGGACGTCATCAATTTTCTAGGGGCTAATCTAGGGAAAGCCAAAAACAAAGACGTATAGGGGGCACTATGTGGTATGCAATAGGAAGTGTTATAAAGATCATACTTTTTTTGATCGGTCTCTTTAAACAACGCGATAAGGAAAGAGCCGAAAAAGCAGCCAAAATAGGAAAGGACTTAATCGATGCGTTTAAGGAAACTGATAAAAAGGCTCAGGCTTCCCGTCTTAATTTTGTTGTTGGTGACATTGATAGGATGCGCCAGTAAACCCATCACACTATATCCGATCCGGAATACAGATTTTAAAACTACCGGTGAGGGAGACGAGGGAGAAGTAATAATGAGCAAGTGGTACTTTGATAAAGTTTTAAAAGTAAAACTTGCAGAAGGTAGATAAACAAAACGCCCCGGACTATACATCCGGGGCGTTTGTTCTTAGACCCTCCAGCCCCTACACAATAGTATGTAGGTAGGGGTGGCTGGATGGTCCGTCCTCCACTTCCGGGTTTTCGGATTGAAGTTAAATCGAATAATCTCATCCAATTTTATTAAATCCCGATATCTCCATCTTACAATATCCTCAGTAAATACTCGAACATGAGGGGGGCAATCAAATGATGGAACAGAAAAAACGATTTCCTTGCCTACCGGAATCTTCTTTAATATATCAATATCTTTTTTCAGATGTTCTAAAACTTCTAATAACACATATACATCGTAATCACCATAATCGTGAGTATATATGTCCGCGACACAGTAGGGATTTTTTACCATGTCAAACCCGGCATACTTTCTTACATGGGGCTTTAGGGCACCCTGGCCACATCCTATATCAAGCATCGATTTAGACCCTATTAATTCGCCCACCTTTTGATACAGAAAATCATAGCGAGGCTCCGTATCATTCATCTTCTCGTAATAAGACGCGGGCTGTTCAAGTTTCTCTCGAACAAATAGGACTTGAGTATTATTTGCAAGTTCGGCCAAAAATAGCCACTTTTCTCTATTAATAGGGCCACTCATTCCGGCCATAAAAAGAAGGGCCTCCCTAAAATTAGTGTTGATCTTAATGGCCTGGAGACACGCATCCCGGGCTTCGTCTCCGCGCTGTAGCTCCCATAGACATCGGGCCTTCATAAGGTACGCATCAGCCTTTTCAGGATGCCAGTAGGCCACTTTGAGGTATCTAAGGATCCAGTACAGACTAGTGATCCATTCCTTCCTATAGCGATATTCCCGGGACAAATAGTACAGTTCTCTGGGCTTCTCTGGATGAGCGTTCACTTCTCGCTTGAGGATCCTCAAAGTGCGATCTGGGTCATTTTTATGGGCGGGGCTATACCCATAGCGAATAATGGCCCCAGAATCAATCTGAGCGGGAATAGAGAGGTAATTATGGGCCGCGCCCTTCCAGAACACTTCCTTACAGTTACGATAGAGATAGGGTATTTTATGTGAGGAAGTACTCTGATATTGCGCAAAAGTAATGTTAAAACAGTATGCCTGGGGATTTTCAGCTATTATCTTTCTAAATTTCTCCATACCCCCCTCGTCCAGCCAATCATCAGCATCGATAGAGAGAATCCAATCACCAGTACATTTTGAAATCGCGTGATTCCTGGCGTTTGCAAAATGATCTGCCCATACATAATCAGTAAAAATTTTGTCCGTGAATCTTTGTGCAATTTCTATTGTCTTATCTGTGGACCCTGTATCCACTATGACAATTTCATCTGCGGAACGGACAGAGGCCAGACATTTTTCAAGAATTGCTGCCTCATTCTTAACTATCATTGCTACACTTAGTTTTGCTACCATATCAGCCCCCACCCCATGAGAACATAAGCCAGTTGGATCCCGACTAGTAATCCAAAAAAGCCCTCACAAATCTTCCATATGAATATCTTAGCGGTTAATTTGGTATTGGACAGCCAAAACAAAGTAATGAATCCAACTGCGGTAATGATGTTCCAAATTGAAATACCGATTGCCGCGCCTATCATTGTGTAAGTACAGCCCACTATGGCCTTCACCCACCAAGGTTTTTTACTTCCGTAGCCTAGACAAAAGAATCCTATGGCTGGAAGGGAAGCCAGGGCAGCTTGCAATAGCGGCATGAACGGACAACAAAAAGCAAAATACACAGTGGGTAGCACAAACCTACGGACCCATTTTTGGCCACCAATACTTGATGAGATTTGTGTGCCCCCTAGAGCAAACAGGATCCAAGAAATCCCAGGTATAAAAACCATCAATAACTCTTTGTTCATAACTTAATCCTCCTTTAGTTATTCAGTTAAAATCGCTACCATGCTATATTCCCATATTTAAGGCAATATAGCTTTACGGTATTTTCTTTTTTCTACCGCCTCTTGCCCCATAATATCTGGCAGAATAACAGGTCAAAATCTTCATAATATCCTCTGCCAATTCTTCTTCATATTTCTGTGTTTTATCTTGCATAATTTCTACTTTTATCCCAAGATTTCGGAAGATTGCCCAAAGATATTCACACCCAAATCGGGCAAGTCTGTCTTTGTATTCAATCAAAACCCGCTCAACTTTGCCTTGAAATATAAGGTTTATGACTTTATGCAAGCCTTTTCGCTTCTCATTGATGCCACTGGCTATCTCATCAACTATCATATATTTGTAATTCTTGCTCTCGGCGTGTTTCCTGAGCCTTTCTTTCTGCCTTTCAAGATTTTCTTTTTGCT
>Ga0307928_10000146_pt1 | contig 45287 bp, 54 predicted proteins | sample AceLakmetagen232_FD_201815 | JGI IMG/M metagenome (GOLD analysis project Ga0307928, IMG submission 201815) | Saline water microbial communities from Ace Lake, Antarctica - #232 | ecosystem: Environmental > Aquatic > Non-marine Saline and Alkaline > Saline | place: Antarctica: Ace Lake...
ACAATTATCGGAATCATCGCAGTAATAGTTCTAATCTTATTAGTTCTAATCGCAAAGGTTTCTCGAAGACCAGCAAAACCACAATTCTAAGTCATCACATCCACCCTAAAACCATCACTCATTAATTCTCCCGTCGTATCCGTGAAAATCCGTGTTCATCCGTGTGCTATTATTAGCAAATCCCACCAACTAAAACAACAACCCAAACCTATCCAAGAGCAAAACCACAATTCTAAGTCATCACATCCACCCTAAAACCATCACTCATTAATTCTCCCGTCGTATCCGTGAAAATCCGTGTTCATCCGTGTGCTAATTGTCCCCTTCCCCAAAACCAAAAACCTTCCTCTTAATCTCAGCCTCCCGACCAAAGTTCAACACCAACCCAACTTCTTTCCCAGTAACTCTTAAATAATTCAACAACTGCTTCCCATCACAATCCGTAAGTTCTCGAATAGCTTTAACCTCAACAACAATCTTCCCCTCAACAATAAAATCAGCAACATAATCCCCAACAACCACCTCTTCATACACAACCTTAATCGGAACCTGCCTCCCAAACACCAAACCCATCTTACCAAACTCAACTGCCAAAGCCCTCTCATAAACCCGCTCAAGAAAACCATACCCAAGAGAATTATAAACCCTATAAAACGCCTTAATAATCTTCTCAGTCAATTCCTCATCCTTCATCCCAAAACAATAACTAAAAAGTTATTAAACCTATCCAATAACCCAACAATGTTTAAAAAGAAACAGTCCATTTACTGATATGAACAAGCAGTCAAAAAAGATAACAGGACTATTCGCAAGATATCTAACTATACTTCTAATCGGTTTAGGAAATCTATACGTTATATACAAAGTCCTAATGCCACTCACAATTCACATCTTAAACGTAATCCTATCAATCTTCACAAACACCGCACTATACGGCACAATAATACACCTACCCCAAATCGGAATAGCAGTAGAAATCGTCCCAGCATGCGTCGCAGGCTCAGCATTCTATCTACTATTCCTACTACTAATGTCAACCGCAGGCATAGAACCAGAGACACGAGCCAAAACAATCATCACAGCCTTCGCAATCCTATTCGCACTAAACATCCTACGAATCCTATTCTTAATCCCAATCGCAACCACAACATACTTCGAAACAGTCCACTGGATATCCTGGCACCTAATCTCAGTAATATTCGTAGTCGGCATCTGGTTCAGCATCGTAAAAATTTACAAGATAAAAAAAATCCCAATCTATTCAGACGTCAAATATATAAGAAGCCTAATAAAAACCAAACAGTCCAAGCGAAAAAAGAAATAATAATAATTCCTATCTCATTCTACAGGAAGCACAGCTTTCGTTCTACAGCACAGCGTTCTAGCATCCACAGTCTTGTGCAAAGCACACGACGTTCTACCGAATTCCCCTTTCGGATTCTTTCCGAATCATCTCGCTAATCATTCTCCCAATCTCCTCAAGTTCTACAACTAATTTCTCAACATCAACCATATCAACATGACCAAGCTTCTCAGCAACAAACAATTCACTCTCAACTTCCTTCAAACTTCCAATAGCATTATACATAAAACCAACAAAATCCCTACTAGTCCGCCGGCCACATCCCTCAGCAATATTAGAAGAAATACTAACAACTGCCCTCCGAAGCTGAGAAGTCAAACCATATTTTTCATCAGAAGGAAATCCCCGAGTCATCTCATAAACCACCTTGCTTAAATCCAAAGCCCGATTCCAAGCATCAACCTTCCGAAAATTCCACATAAAAAAATAAACAATCAATAATATAAAAACATTACCATTCCCAAAACGGGAAGCAAAGCTTCCCTAAAATCTACAGCGAAGTGTTCTACAGGCGAAGCCGTTCTAAGTTCTACAGCCGCAGCGTTCTATTTAGCGCAAGCTAAACAGTCCAAGCGAAAAAAGAAGCACAAGTAAGCCCGCAATTACAACCCCAGCAGCAATAGCCACAAAACTCTTCAATCTATTCAACCCCATTACCCAAGCTGCTATCGTCCCTGTCCACGCACCAGTACCGGGCAAAGGAACCGCCACAAACAACATTAAAGCAAGATAACCCCATTTGTCCATCCGCCCCTCAAGTTTATCTACCTTCTTCTGCACCCTCCCCAAAGCACGCCCCACAACAGACCTATACCATTTCATCCGCATGAATATCTCATGAAAAAAATCAAAGAACATAAAAATCAACAAAATAAGCAAAACATTCAAAATCAAAACCATCAAAAAATAAGGCCACACAGAAACACCATTTCGCAAAGCATACTCAACAATCACAGGAAGCCCAACCCTCAATTCAGAAACAGGCAAAACAGTCAACAACAACCCTATCAATATCTGAACATCTACCATAAGATGAATTTCGGAGACAAAGTTTTTAAACTTGTCGAGAAGATTCCGTCTTGTTAAGATTTTATATCTTAATCCAAGATGAATTTCGGAAACCAACTTTTTAAAGTTGTTGAAAATAAGAAGCCAAGCCCCGGCACGAAGTGCCTACCATCGGAAACGAAGTTTCCTACCATCGCTACCACCGTCGCTACCACCGTCGCAGAAGCGACTACCATCGACGACAAAGTCGTCTCTACGCAGCCTCGGCAAAATCAATAATACTCTTAACTATGAACTTCTCAACAGAACTAACATCATTACAATTCTCAGCATAAATAGTATAACAGTAAGGATTCATATCATGCTGAATCACAGCAGGTTCCCCAATATCCACAATAACAATAGTCCTATCATGAATAGAATCACAAACAGCATACCTTCTATTACTTTGATTAGCAACAATAAAACTAGTAGATCCACTTTCAACAGACCCAACGCCAATTCCCTGCTCTAGAAATGATCTAAGGTCAAGCATCACCCTAGAAAGCTCGCCCCTACACGCATCAACTTCAGGAGATATTGAAACAACCCCGCCATGCCTAAACTTACTAAAAGTCCCCTCAGTCCGCACATCATTCTCTCTAGGATCCACCCTCAAATAAACATTAAATATCAAATCAGGAATAATGCGAGGCTCAAACCTTCCATGATAAATAACTCCAGTCGGCTCAGCATATTCCTCAGCAACCCAATCAACACCCCCATACTCAAAAGTCTTCGCCCCCTCTAATGTAAAATATGGAACCAAAAACGCCGCAAACAAAATAGCAACTATCACAAAGAACCATGTCAACTGACCTTCCTCACGCTTTCTAACAACCTTCTTCGGCAACTCACCCTCAGCCTTCAACTCTTCCTTCTCATCCTTAGTCAATTTAGACTTCCCCTCAGCCCTGACATCTGACCTCTGTTTTCTGTCATCTCGTTTTGCCATTATATTATCTGTAAAACTTTATATAAAAATGCATCGGTCCCCTTCAAAGAATCACCGACGATAAAAACACAGCTCCCATCCTGATACACCTCAGTCGCATCCCCACCCTCAAAAATTATCAAATTATCATCACAATCTTTCATAGGCAAATCCCCCTCGCAATCATCACCATTCAAACACGCCTCCTGGTATCTCAATACATACCTACCGATATTAGTCAAAACCTCATTAGCACCCTCATTAGGATTAACAAAATACAACACCTGCCCAGTATACTGCCCCAACCCAATCGACACATCCACATCAACATCCGAAACTTCCGAAGGCAAATTTTGAAACCCAAAAACACCCCCGTCAATCTCCGCAACCCAAACTCCATTCTGCCGAAAAAAATCAACACCATTCTCACTAACCTTAGAACTATCCCCATCATTGCCACCACTTCCAAAAGAAAATGCCACTATAGATGTAACCAATACAGCAATCATAACACCCCCAACAAGAATCTGATTCTTCCGTTTCTTCCTATCAATCTCCGCCTGTGCCCGAATTTTTCTCATAAATAAATATTGGAAAAACCCTTTAAATAAATTTGCCCAAGCCAGTCTACAGCGCAGCGTTCTAATCTCTACAGCAAAGCGTTCTACAGCCGCAGCGTTCTACTCTCTACAGGCGAAGCCGTTCTACTCTCTACAGCCGCAGCGTTCTAATCTCTACAGCCGCAGCGTTCTAGAAAGGGGACGGGCTTTCACCCAAAATAAAAAAAGCCCGTCCCCTTTCGGGGTCGGGCGAGTAAAAATAAAAAATAAAGTTTTTTATTATATTGTTTTAACTTAAGCAACAACTAAAGTAGCTTCTGTAGCAGATGTACCTTTATACTTCTTTCCCGTTGTTGTATCAACAGCGTTATTAAGCAAATAAGTAACAGCCTTCTCAGTATCAGCAGCATTATAACCAGCAACTAAAAGAGCAGTCTTTCCAGATCTCGCGAAAGATTGGATCAAGAACTCTCCAGCAGCTACACCAGTAGCAGTGGTAAAAGCAGCTTCTCTATAACCAGCACCAAGTAATTCAGCAGCAACAGAGTTGATAGCAGAACCACCAACAACCACTAAATGCTTTCCAGCAACAGTACTAACAGCACTATCCATCACAGTCATAACTCCAGCTTCGCTTGCCGTAGCAGCTTCACCTTCGCCGATTGAAACTTCAGCAGACATCATACCATCTCCGTAAGATAAACCTACGAAATTCTGGCTTGTGTCTCCAGTGTCTCTCCATACATATGTACCATAGTTAGTCAACCAACCAGTAAGGTCAGTATCGTCCCACACCTCCGAAGAGAAACCATTATCCGCAAGATCCTCAGTTTGAGCTGGGAATGTAGGGGATAAAACAGTACTATATGTACCAGTATCAGTTGTAGTTATAACAATAGCATTCTTTGTAGTTGCAGTAGATTCAGACTTATCTTCATCTTCTACAAAAAGAATACCAGGACTTGTAATAGCTAATCCAGTAGCATTTTCGTACTCGTTAACCGAAACAGTAACATCTGTATTATTTCCAGTAGTACCAGAAGCAATAGCAAAGTTATACCAAACAGAACCAACCTGGATTCCAGCATTAGTTCCAGTAACAATATAAGTAGCAGCACCGTCACCATCAACAAAAGTTACATTTCCAGTAGTATTAGTAGTCAAAGTTGCACTTCCAGTTGGGAAATTCAACGTGAATGTACTAGATACATTAGTAACCAATTCATTCATTATAAGAACATCGTCTGTGAAAGCAACTCGAGTATCTTCACCAGCAACAAGCTCGATGTATGGATATACATCGAATACACTCGTATTAGTAATTCTAGAAGTAACAAAATCACTAGAAACAACAGTTACACCTGTAGCTGTATCATTCTTAATAGTATATGTTTGACCAGCAATAGTAGCATCGTATCCAGCACCAAAGTCATGGTTATCAAATGTGTATGTAGTTCCACTTAGAACATCTTTCATAGCAACATCACTAGCAGTAGCAGTAGTAGCCATATTAACCTTAGTCATCTTCATTAAATGATGATTATTTCCACTGTTTAAAGTGAAATACTCATCCTTAATAATAGATTGACCTTCTACAAGCTCAATAGCTTTTTCTGCATCTGTTTGTGTTACATTCTTATAAGTAAACGGAACAGTAGCAGTATTACCTGCATTATCAGTTAACGTTAACTGAAGTTCTCGATTACCACCCTTTCGGATTTCAAGTTCAGTTCGGCCAGAGATCTTACCACTTGAAAACTCAGGACCATTTTCAACACCATCGAATTTAACTACGACAGTTCCAAAAATTGGATCGATAAATGAATCTCCAACTAATAAATGATTTACATCTTGATCAGCAGCAGCAACACTAAAAACTAATTTAGTAGTTGCGTTAGAACCTCCAGTAATTGTAACCAAAGTTCCTTCAACATCATCAGCATCTGAACCAACCTGAACAGCATTACCTGTTTCAAGAGTCAATTTACCAGAGCCAAGTTGTATCTCACAATATCCAGCACCATCATCTCCTGTTCGGAAAACAGTCTTAACATATGCATCGATTCCACCAATAGACTTAGATTGTCCTTGTGTGAAAGTCTTTGTATCCGCATTAACAGTTACACTAGCAGCTGTAACACCAGCAGAACTAAGTCCGTTAAGTACAATAGTATAATCTATACCATCAACCGTAACAGTCTTTGATTCTCCAACATTAACAATTGCGCTAGCAGCACCACCAAGTAATACCAAAGTATCAACATCAGTAGCAGTACCAACAGTATATGTTTTACCAAAAAGAGTGATATCCTCACCCTCAGAAGCACTTGCAGACAAATTCACAGCCTTATTAAAAGTAGCAGTAAGATTATAGATCATATTAGCAGTTGTAGTTGATAACTCCAAAGCCAAAGCAGGGTCATCTAAATCGTTATCCGAATTAGTGAATGCAAATCCATTATCCCCGTGAGAACTTATAGTAAGAGTCTGTTCAAAAGGATATTCTGTACCATCATCATCTGAGAAAGTACCATCAGCCAAAACAGTAGGTAAATCATCCTTAGTCAAAGTTTGGACGTTTTCATTGAATTCGTCATTTTGATAAAGAAGATCAGAACCACTTGCTAAGTCAGCAGATTCTCCAGTGATTGAACCACCAAGAGTGCCTGTTGTAGCAGCAGCGTTTAAGTTAGAAGCAACACTAGCAGCAGCAATGTTATCGGATGGAGCTGCATTAGCACCAACAACGATAGCAGTGTTACTTGTGAAAGGAGCCGGGTAAGCAGCAGCAGCAGCCGCACCTATCGTAGCACCAATTAAAGCAGCGCTTCCTAAAACCGTAATAGCTTTTCTAAATATTTTTTTCATTATTTTATAAACCTCCTTTCAGTACTATTATTTCAGCCGCCTTTTTCAAGGCCGTGGAAATCCACGTTCAACATTTGTAATAGTCTGGCAGGATCTTATAACTAGGGAGCGTTATAAGTGTCATCACTAGGGTCCCTATATGAACACTGACTAGTCAGCATTATTGATAAACAATAACGCGTAACAACAACACTCATTTTCCCTATATAAAGCTTACCCTCACAACTCCCACAATTCCCTTCGAAAAACACCCATTTTCACCAGTTCTTTTATAAAGCTTCCGTTGTCACAAAAAAATACAACATATATGAAAGAGGGCCATTGTTAACAATTCTTCCAATTCTTCTATATGTGGTATAAAAATACCCATATCTCTAAAACATAAGGTTTATATATCTAAACAAACATACCATATATATGAAATATCTAAATTCCCAATCCTTTTTGGTTGCACAAACCCCGGCGAAAAGCGCCTACCATCGGAAACAAAGTTTCCTACCCTCGGGCACAAAATGCCCTTTAGAACGTGGCAGATAAAAAGCGAACAAAAATAAGATATGTTGATGTCAATGTAAACAAAGGAAACTTTGTATCAAAATTAATTGGGGGAGATAAATCCCACGATTTTTCAGATATAAAACTCCTCAGAAATCTCTTAAGTAATGAAAAAGCACGAATTCTTTACGCCCTAAAATCCAAAAATCCAAAGTCTATATATGCCTTAGCAAAACTCCTAGGCAGAGACTTCAAGTCAGTAAGAGATGACATAAAAGTCCTGGAAAGATTCGGATTCATAGAATTCCATGCCGAAAAAGTAGGAAAAAGAGAGTCCCTAATGCCAATCCTAATAATAGACAAGCTCCAAATCATAATAGACATCTAAGCCAATCTATTCTACAGGAGGCAACGCCTCCGTTCTACAGCGAAGCGTTCTACAGGCAAAGCCGTTCTAACTTAAGGTGCTACACACCTTAAGTCTAATCACAAGGCTATCAGAGTGCGAAACAATACTTCTCTGAGCAGAAAACACACTCCCCGTACAATTCCCCTCAAGTATCCTCAAAAGCACCTCTTCTCCCTCGTCATCCTTCACGAGGAAATCAATCTGATATGCACCAACAGTCGCCTCAGTTGCAAACATCCCTTCAAGCACAGCCCTCAAACTCTCATTGAGATAATCACACGCACTCAATCCCAAATTACTACACTGATCCTCTTGATGACAACTCTTAAACAAATCCTCAAAATCATCATAGTCAGGCTCATAAACCACAGCACAATCAGTCGTATGCTTCATCAACGCGTCCAACATATTCCCAACCTCAACACTCTTCACATCATCCGAAGTTCTTGTAGAAATAATCAAAAAAACCATCAACCCCACAACCACTAGCACAACTATCAAAACAAACCCTACAATCTCCTGCTGCCCCTTCTTGTCATTTCTCATTTTATTCATCTTGTTGCCCAAGCCCCCAGCGAAGCTGAACCTCTCCATCGCAAAGTCGTGAACCTCTCCACGACAAAGTCGTGAACCTCTCCATCAATCTTATTGATGAACTCCTCCGGCGTCCACGACGCCGACTTCCAATTTACCAACCTCACATTTATCATAAACAAACCCCGATTCTTTAACCTTTTTACAAATCGAAACATAAGTCGAATACGTCCGGCTATTATTCTGCCCATTATCATACAACTCATAATAATTACAACCAAGCCCAGGACAAAGTTTCAACTCACTAGCAACCGGCCAAAGCTTATACACCGCCACCGAAGCAACCGGCCAAACATCATCATAAACATCACCAAACCCGCCAGTCATAATCTTCAACTTATCCTCATCCAAAGTAAAAGCCTCACTAAAATCATAACTCAACTCAGGCATATCAGCAATAACCCTCAAAGACGAAATCGCCTGATCTCTCTGTAACTGCGCCGCACTCCCCTTCACGTCCTTAAACTGAATACTCAGAAAAAACAACCCAACCAAAACAAAAAAGAAAAACACAGCCACAATCATAAATGCCATCTGCATAATCTTCATCTGAGCCTTCATTTTATTTCTTTCTCCGATATATATTTAATAAAGCCTCTTAACATTTTACCAATATCATTTAATTCGTTCGAAATATCATCAAAAACATTTTTATCTATGTATTTTAACCTGCTAGCAATTATCAATTGACATTCAACTTCTTTAATACTGCCAAAAGCGTTGTATAAAAATTGCACAAAATCTTTACTAGTTCTTCGCCCACAACCTTCTGAAATATTAGAACTAATACTAACAGCGGCTCTTCTAATTTGAGAAGTTAATCCATAAATTTCCTGTTTCGGAAAACTCTGAGTAACCTCATAAATTCTTTCAACTAAATCAATAGACTTTTTCCAAACATCTAAATCTCTAAAATCTCTCATTTCACCACCCCATTTTTAAATTTAAGATTAAAGGTTGACCAAATCGGGCGAAGCCCTACCAAATCCCAAATCCCAAATCCCAAATCCCTGGTAGAAAATCGAAGATTTTCTACCATACCCCGCACAACTCCCTATCATTTTTACTATCCATATTCTCAGCCATCGACCTCAACCCAATCAAATCGTTAGAGGTCGCATTAATCGTCAACCCACCCCACACAGCCAAATCACTCCTCAAATTCGTATTACAGCCTCGAGCATCCATCAAATCAGCCTTAGCAACAAACTCCTCCGCAATCTTCCCATTCCGATACATCAACCGCTCAACATTACAATCATAAATCAACTTATCAGAAAAAATCGCAGCATACATCAAATTCCCAACATACTTCATATCCCCACCAGATTTAGAAACAGTCCCCTCATCATAAATAGAATCACACCTCGAACCACAAGAACCATAAACCATCACATCACAATCATCTCCCACCCCAAAACAAACATTCACAGGATTAATCAGAGTACAGTTGTCAACCTCAATATTCTCGATATTCATACCAACAACGATATCAGCAATTTCCTCAGGCGCATTCAAAAAACAATAATTATCAACAGTCATAAAAATCAAATCCGAAATCTCATAAGGAAAATTAAAAGGCTTAGAAAAAACATAATACTCCAAACCAGAACTCGCCTCATTAGAAAAGAAATACTTATTATGTATCGAAGTCGCCCCACCAGGTAAATTCCATGCCTCACCAATATTCGAACGAGTCGAAACCGAAATATCATTCTTACCAAAACCACCACCAAGACAAATATTATTTATCCGAGTCTCCTGTCGAAAACTAATCTTCCCATAAGAACCCTCAGCAAACCCAGCCTGCAACGGATCCGTAATCACAGAAAGACTCTTCGCAATCTCAGTATCCGCCTGAAACCGATAAGTATCCCCAGTCCTCATCGCCCCAAAAATCGCCAAAAACAAAATCGCACCACCAACAATTATAGCAAACATCCAAGCAAAATTAAACTGCCCTCTTTTCATTTTTCAATCCCCCAAAAATGAAAGCATGAAACTTTGCAAAAAGTTACTTTTTTCATTCTATTATAACAAGCTTATCATAAAATCCCTTCTTGATTCTAAGCCCCTTATCGACCTCAACACAATAAGGATTACTATTCTCACTAATCTTGCTAATATTAATATGCTGAATCAATTTCCACTGCATATTCTGAGCCGCCGACGGTGGAACCAAAAAAGTATTCGCCTCATAAACATCATAATTCCTAAGCTCCTTATACGCAGAATCCAAATTAGTTATCTCATCAGACATATTCCCAAAACAAACCTCGGTAATCCCATTAGGCAAATCAATCTCAAAATCAAACTCCCCAGACTGCTCACTCCAAGCCTCGTCAACAGCATCCTGCAACTCCCGATAAAACAACCCAACCCCAGAACTCCGCCCTATATCAAGAAAAAATCCAACAGCAATAAAAGCAATCACAATAAAAACCACAATAAGAAATATAGCAAATATCATCCCAAATGGCATCCCCATCGTCTGCTGACCTCTTTTTCTCATGACTCACAAAAGATAAAGATGTTTATAAAATTATAGAAAAATTACTTAACATCCTTTCTCTTAACATAATCAATATAAGCAACCAACATCCTCTCCAACCTCCAACACTCATCAACAATCCTTTTCCCATTATTATCAAAATAACCCAAATCAATTCCAATCTCAATCTGTGCCTTCACCTCCCTCAAGCTCCCCATCGCATTATCCAAATAAGCAATAAACGCTTTACTAGTTCTCTTGCCCGAACCCTCTTTCATATTAGACTTAATACTAACAACTGCTCTACGCAACTGACTTCCAAGCTCAAACTTCTCCTCTTGCGGCAACACCCCAATCAAAGAATAAACACTAGGAACCAACAAACAAATCCTCTTGTAAACATCAAGCCTATCAATATGCCACATAATAACAAAACAGAAATAAACTATATATAACTTACCACGCCAGAAGCCAAGCCCCCAGACGAAGTCTGAACCTTTCCAGCAAAGCTGAACCCCTCCGAAAGCAAAGCTTTCGAACCCCTCCACAAAGTGAACCTCTCCTAGAGATTTATGAAAATATATCTCGAGTAGGACGCACTACAACACTACAATCAGCGTCCTCATTTCTAAACTCATCCCGACATTTAATATAATAAGTCTTCTCCTCGTCCCACTCAGTCACATGAACAGTCGTATTCGCATAAGGCATCTCAGTTCCCTCAGCAAAAGTAAAATCACAATTATCAAATGTATAAGCACACTCACTATTTCGAACAGTCACAAGCTTCAACAAATTATCCTCTTCATAAATCCTAGCAACAACAGGCGCATCCTCATCAATATCCAATCTAAACTCAGCAATATCCTCAACCAAATTCCCACCCTCATCGACACACTTCACATAATACTTCTGATTACCAGCCGTCAAATCCAACCTCTGCGTATGAACCCCATCCACAGTATTCGTATCAAAGAACTGAATATAATCCCCATTATCACCAGTCTCCGAATAAGAACAAATAGCCTGACCTTCATTACATCCAAACAAAGTTTCGACATATAACTCAACAGGCGCAGGACTAACAGCCCCGAAAATCGTCTCATTAGGTTGCAAATTCTTCATCTTCAAAGCAGTACTACCTCTCAAACTAAACTCATAACTCTGCTTCATAGCATTCCTATCCTCGGCATAATCCTTACATCGAACATAGAAACTAGTCTCATCCCTAGGAATTCCAGTCAAGTCAGCAACACAAGTAAACAACTGCGCAGCATTAGATTGATACAACTCATTATTACAAGCCATAGTCCCCTGCATATTATCAAAGTCCTGATCCTGCGGACTCCACCTACACTCAGCTGGCTCATTAGTATAGAACCGAACCTCAGCAGTATCCTGATCCTCAGCAACACAACCACCATTCCTAATCGAAGTCGCCTCAACCTTCGGCGCAGTCGTATCAGGCGTCGGGTCAATACAGAACCGAACAGCATACTCAGCCTCATTCTCATTCCCATTACTATCTTTACAACGAAGGAAGAAAGTCAAGTCCTTGCCATTCTCCAAAACCAAAGACGAATTCGCAATAGCCGCAGCACTAGGCAAACTAAACCTCTCAGAATGATTATACTTAAACAAATTACTACCACCAACATAAGTAACCATCTCCTCAAACGAAGTCGTATGCTCATAACTAATCTTACATTGCGCCGGTTCATCAACTTCTATCCCAAATTCCAAAGGAGTAAATGCTTTCAAACACCCATCATTGGCCTCAGTGTTAACAATATTAAATCCAGGTCCAGGAGGCGACAACTTAACATTAGTATATTCATGCCCCGAACTCAACTCATTATAATTCGGCTTAATAATCGGCGGATTCACATCGTTAGGATTAACATTCACACAAGCTTCCTGTTTAGTCCCCTGATTTTTCAACACACAATTTTGCCCCAATGACTTACACCTATACTCACTACACGGCAAATCAGCATCATTACATTCCTCACAAACGTTACCACCAGTCGGCGCCTGCCACGGCAAACAATTAAACTCAACAATCTCGATATCCTGTTCCCTATACATAATAGCGAACACAATAAGACCAATAACAAGTCCAGTAGCGAAAGGGTTAGCAAAAAGAAGTCCTTGAGTAGTACCAGCCTTAATTGCTGCAGCTTGATAAATTGTTGCAACTTTATATGCCCCAAATCCAGCAGCCATAGCAGTCGAAAGTGCGTCAGTATTCTGCTCACTCAATCCCAACATCGGACCAATTAATTGTCCAGCTAAATAAGCAATACCAGCCCACTGAAGTCCACTAAGAAGTGCATTCGTTCCTATTCCAATAGTTCCTGTAGTCCCAGAAGTACCACCTAGGTTCTTAGCCAACCAACTACTTCCACCATTGCCAGTCGCAGGCACAGGAGTAGCGCCAGTTGCTAATTTTTTCCCTCCAACTAACCACTCAAGACCAGCATACCCAGTAATCGTCCCCAAGCCTCCAACAACCATCCCAGTAACAGCCGTAACCATCCCAGTAAATCCCCCACTAATAATATTAACACTATTCGGAGTAAACTGTTTTTCATCCCCATCCTCTACCCACTTATATCCGTCATCAGTATACTCTCCTTGATAATTCACATAACCACCACAGTCCCCAAGCCCAGCACAAACCCTATTCGCCTGCATTGCCCAATTATCATCCAAACACTCCTTCCCTTCGATAACCTTTTCTCGTCCACCAAAAAGATCTTCTTCATAAACAACAACACACTTCGCATTCGCCTGCCCACAAATCTGCTGAGCATTATTCTCTTCCCAAAACTCCAATCCAGGCGGAAAGTTCGGAACACAAATACCACCAGGCCGATTAGTCACAGATTCTTCAACTTCATCATCTGAATATTCAGAATAACTTGTAATAGTTGGTTCCACGTTTTCACTAGCAATTGCATTCCCAGTTATAGGCGCAACAACATTTCCAGTAAATCCCCCAGTCGCAGTAGGATTACTAAACACCTGACTAGCAGAAGGATTCGAAAACCTACTACCACTTTGTTGCTGTCCACCAATCACCATCCCAGTTACAGCATCCATCCAAATACAATCCCGTCTGTCAATATTAGTACAATCATCCTCGTCTTCCTGAGCCACACAATCCTGCCACCTATTAACCCTACAAGCCGCAGTCCCAAAATCCCCAATACTCGTCTCAATCGAACCCTCAAGACAAACCTCATTCCTAAAATCAGCACAAGGCTCTACAATAACCTCACCATCAATACAAACTTCCCTAAAATACCTAGAACCAACCGGGTCTCCACCATTCCCAACATTGTCATCATAAACACACCAAGACTCTCCATTAATCCGCTCATCCCCTTCCCTATCTACACATTCAGTCTTCTGACAATAATGGTCAGCGTCACCTAATCCCAAATTCCTAATCCCAAATCCCTCCGCAACGGCACATCGCGAACCCAACAAATAATCACAATTACCACAATCAATATCCGAACCATCATTAGGATTACAAACCCCATCAGCATCGATAACCTTCCCAGCATTCCAACTCCTCGCTTTATTATCCGAATAAACATTCTCCCTATTCCCACAAGAGTCAGTCCAGAAAACATCACCCCGATAACAAGTCGTCCCAGTCTGCTTAGCACAAGCCGTATTCAATTCCTCAGCCGAACAAAGGAAATCCTCATAAAAAGTCCTCTGAGTAGATAACGCAACCTCGGTCCCATTGACAACACTAACAATTTCTCCAGCACCACATTCTCCCCGAGTCGTGAACTCACAAACCCTCTCAAAATCACTTTCATAAACACAAGCCCCAACGTCCTGCGCCTGCGCCTCAGCAATACAGCTAACCTCATTAGTTATATCACTCCGATAATCATTCTCAACACCAAACAGCGTAGACAATCTCTTACATCGAACCAACGGAACAAACGCAGCCTGGTCAGCAATTATACAACATCCCAACTGACACTGGGGAACTTGTTCAATCTCACGAGCATCCCAAGTCCCACCATTATCATTACAAACTCTCTGCGGCGTATTCTCCATACAAATACCCTCCTCGGATTCATAACAAGTTCCAGTTCTACAATATGAAGTCGTCTCACAAGAAGTCGGAGCACTAGCATAACTATCATCACACTCAGAAGCCGGAGCATTAACACACCAAGCACCATCCGTAGTCTTCTCACAACACTCACTCGGATCACTCATCGAAGTCTGTGCAGAAACAATCTCATTCCCAGAAAGTATAAACGCAAACGCAAACATAGACAAAACTATCAACGCAACTTCAAATCCAGCTATACCTTTCTTGTTCATCATGTTAGAAGTCATACCCAGCCGGCCAAACAAGACTCTTGCTAGCGAACTGAAATTTATTTCCTAATTCCTTATGTTCCAAAAAGTAAACCGTAGTCCCATCGCCCCTCTTAATCTTAGTAATAATATAATCAGGATAAAACGCCATCATCGAACTCACATCAGCGTCGCCATACTTCGTCTCAAACTGCAAAATAGAAGTTGCAATCATAACCATGTCATAAGTCGGTGCATTAACTTTAACATTAAACCTAGCAAACTGCTGCCCACCAACACTCGTCGGCGCATCAATCTCAACCCGAACAACACCAGGCTCAATCAAAACATCATAATCAACAACACCAGAAGTAACTGAATATCCCTGCGACCTCAAATTACCAAGAGAATTATCATAACAACTATCAACCTTATCCCTAATCAAAATTTCCATCTGCTCATCAAAAGCGTTCTTCAAAAACGGAACCTGCACCGTACACGTCTCGTAATAATCATTAGTGTAACAAAGATAAGTCAAATCCTCCCCATTATAAGAATAAGTAAACTCCGGATTCACAAACCCAGCCTTCAATTCTAATTCACCAATCGCCTCTTCAACAGCATCCTCAACACATCCCTCGAACCCAACCGCTGTCCCCTTCTCAGAAAAATACGTCGGCTGAACCCACAAAAAGAAACTCAAAATTCCCACAACTATCACTATCCCAATAATAATAAATATCGTAACCTGCCCCCGATTGCTACAAGCGGGGGTACTCTTCGAGCGACCTCTTCTTTCCATGTTTATTCTAGCCATCCTTTATTTATAAAATCTATCATGCTACACCACTCTCGATGTATTTAATAAAACTCAGTAATTTATTCCCCAATTTAATAATCATAGAATTCAACTTGTTAAAATCATCATCCAAAACATATTCCAACTCTTTAGCTAGCACCAATTGAGAGCCAACTTCTTTCAAACTTCCAGAAGCATTATGTAAAAACTGTACAAAATCCTTAGACGTTCTTCGACCACAGCCTTCCGCAATATTAGAAGAGATACTCACAGACGCCCTCCTGATTTGAGAAGTCAAACCATAAACTTCATCTTTAGGAAATCCACGAGTAATCTCATAAACCAGTTTATTCAAATCAACCGCAATCTTCCAAATATCCAATTTTTTATAGTCTCTCATTTTTATTCATCCTTCTTCTAGTTGCACAAACACCGGCATCTCCGATGCCTACCCTCGCGACAAAGTCGCTACCATCAGAGGCAAAGCCTCCTACCATCGGCATTCAAAGAATGCCTACCCTCGTTCGTCATAACGCCCGAAGCGTTATGGAACAGCCCGAAGGGATGTTCCCGAACTCATCCTCACATTTAATAAAATAACTCTGTCCCTTCACGGCACTAATCGTATGTTCCTTACCAATCCCCGCAGTCGTCCCATCTTCCCAATTAAATCTACAACTCGTAGTAGCATACCGACACTCAGCAGTCTCAGTCGTCACAATATGAAGAGTCCCAAAGTCCTGCCAAGCCCGAGCAATCTGCGGAGTAGAACTATCACGAACAATATCAAACTCAGTAACCCCTTGCGCAAAGTCCCCAGTCTCATCCCGACACTCAACATAAATCTTATCATGCCCCGCCGGCCGATTCAACAACTGCACATGAACCAAATCATTCCCAGTCTCGAAAAACTCAATCATATTCTCATATCCCGAAAACGAATAAGAACACCAATGATAATCCCCACCATTCGCCGTCTGAACCTTCAACTCAATCGTCGTCATAGCAGTATTAATCTCAAAATCATTCGCCGGCGCAATCTTCTCAATAGAAATCTTCGACGACGGTCTTCTTAAAATATAAACAAAACTTTGAACATTAGCATTCCTCTCTGAGCTCTCATTCAACCATGGCTGGTCCGCACATCGAATATAATATTTATTACTAGAATTACTAACAGGGAAAACATCATTACAAACATACCCCATCGGGCTCGACTGATGTTCTAGGCTATCATTACAAACCATCGATTTCCCCATCAAAGAATAATCAACATCAACAGTATCCCATTTACAAGTCGCAACCTCATTCGTAACAATCGTAACATTCTCCGACGCAACCGCAAAACCAACCATAGCATTATTAACAGGTTGAGTCGCCCTAATCAGAGGTCCAGTAATATCATCACCCTCTGCAACACACATATCAATCGCATAAAAGCTCGGACTCTCATGCCCAAATACATCCCTACATTTAACATAGAAAGACAAATCTCCGGTCCAATTTCCACCCTGACTCTGCCCATGACTAGGATCCGGCAAACTAAACACCGTAGTATGATTATACAAATAAGCATTACTTCCCAAATCATAATCCATATTTTCAAACTCAGTCATTTCAATATCAAACTTACAATAAGCCAACTTACTTGTCGTAATTCCAAATGCCAATGGAGTATAAGCTTCAAGACATCCACCATAAGTATTAGTAATCGAAAACCCATCATCAGTAATATCATCATACATTAACCCATCGGGAGCAATACGAACCTGAGGACTCAAAATTGGAGGAGCCCCATCATCACTAGCCGAATGACATTTCTCGTCTTTAGTCCCTTTATTCACCAACTCACAAGCCGCACCCAAACTATTACAACGATATTCCGAACACGGCTTCAGCGGATCGTCATTACACTTCTCACAATCATCCCCCCCCGTCAGAGCTTTCCAAGGCTTACACTCAAATGTGACTTCTTTTGGAGGACAATCAGAACCTCCAAAGAAAAGCGATACAACAATCAATATAACACCTATCCAAAATAGGTAAGGGTTCCAAAAAAGAGGATTATAAACTCCTGCCAAAATACCTAATCCTGCCGCTGCACCCACCAATCCTCCCCCAACTGACATTAACATAGAACCTCCAGGACTAAGTCCTAAAGATTTAGCAAGCATTGCTCCTGCAATCATACCAATTCCTGCACCAATCGCCGCCCCCGCAAACGCACCAAGTCCCGCGCTACCAACTAGACCTTCTAATGCGAGATTGGCAGCCATCCCCCCAGCAAATCCAAATTCTAAACCCAATGCAATAACTCCCGCAGCATAACCAATTCCTGCAGCACCCATCCCAATTTGATTAGAATTAAATCCAAGGACTGTCATATCTTCTGCATCCTCTCCCTCTGGTGCCGGTCCTGGATTCCCCCAAAGCCCAGCCGCCTCTAAAAACTCACTATAATCTTCAACCTCTGCAAACTGCCCAGGAACAGGAATCGCTAAAGCTTTCAACTTATTAATAGCATCCTGGCTCAGCATGGGAAATCCACCCACTTTATAATCTTTCAACCTAATAATAGCATCCTGACTCAGCATGGGAAATCCACCCACTTTATAATTCTCACTATACTCACCCTCAACATTTACACTTCCCCCACAGTCTCCCAGCCCCCGACAGAAATCATTCATCCCCTCCACAAATCCAGCCCCAAGACAACCCTTATTCGCAATCAATTCACAACCACCCCACGTCTTCGGCTTATATACAACAGTACAGGTTTTATCAGCCATCCCACAAATATTAGCTGCCGTTTTCATATATCTCTCATCCTTCAAACTAAAACCCCCCGGGTATCTCGGAAGACAGACATCAAATCTAAATTTATCAGCAATATCAATTGTATCAACTCTACAATTCAAAGTCTCCTCACACCTTTCCATCGCATCCTCCCCCCCATTCAAGTCAATACATGCTCTCCAATTATTAGCAATACACGCAGCATTCCTAAACTCCACATCTGTTCCATTCACCTCAAAAGTATTTTGCTGAATACAAAGCTGATTCCTATAATCCGCACACGGTTCTATCTGAACAGTCCCCTGCGAACACACATACTTCCAATGCCTAGACCCTACAACATCATCCCCATCATCAATCTTTCCATCATAAACACACCAAGACTCTCCATTCTTATAACCCTCCCCGTCAAACATACACGACGTATCCCTACAATAAAATTCCCCAGCATCTACATCAAACCCATCATCCAGAGCCGAATTACATATCCCACCCAAAAACCTATTGCAATTACCACAACTAGGAGAATTCGCATTCCCTCCATCAACATCAGCAGTTCCACAAATATCCTCGGGCACCGCAACCAAATCCCAATATACCGGGTCATCCTTCCGAGACGAATCATAAATATTCGCAACATTCCCACAAGAATCCAAAAAGTAAACCCCATCCTTTCCATCAATACAAGTCGTCTGCTCTGTCGGCTCACAACTACTATTTATCAACGGCGAAGTACAAAGAAAACCCTCACTAAACTCCCCCTCATAACTATAACAAGTCGCCTCAGTCCCAAACTTACACTCTCCATTCCCAATCACACAAGCTCCTTCTTTTTGCGTTAAAGAAAGAGTAACGCATCGCCCTTCATCCAAATCGCCCCGCCAATCAACAACCCCATCACCCTGCGCAAAAGCCCTAACCCTTACATCACACTGCTGATAAGTCTCAAGAAAAGTCTCACTCTCTAAAACACAACATCCCAAATGAGCCTCAGGCATATTACAATTAGGATCATCAACCCAATCTCTAGAACAATCAACCTCCAGAGTATTCCTATCATAAATCCCCGCCGATTCATCATAGCAACAACCCTTCTTACAAAAAGAAGTCTGAGCACAAAGCGCACCCTCGGCAAACGGCGATTCATCAACACAATCGACAGGCTCTTTCGTCGCACATGTATCTCCATCATTAGTAACCAAACAACATCCCGCATCCGAAGACTGAGAAGAAATCGGGAAACTAATCAAAGTAGTCGTCTCAGTAAAATACCTTCCCCAAAGTTTATCCCCTTTACTCAACCCCTCCTGGCTTACCCCTTGAATATTATCATCAATACCATCATCATTAACATCATCAAAAGCCGAAACAACAGGAACCATAGGCTTTCTCAAATAATCAAATATAACACCAAGCGCAGATTTCTGCGGCTGCATATTCCCAATAGCAACCAACCTCTCAGCCCGAGCTTCATCATACTTCTCATCCAATTCTTCAAATGCCCCGTCGGTCATCGCCACTCCATAACTAAACGCAAACATCCCAACTATCATCAACGTCAATTCAAAACTCGCAATTATCTTTTTATTCTCCATATTAAATACCTGGCGCAAAGGCGCACGACCTTACAGCAAATCTCAACTCAGCTCCACTCGCCCGATCAATCAAACGATAAATCTTACTATCGCTATAATCAATCCTACGAATATCATACTTCGGATATAAAAGCATATAACCATTATACTCAAAATGACAAAACTGCGATTCCGAATTCACAACATCTCTAGCAATCTGAACCAAATCATAAATAGGAGAAATAAGCCTCGTCTCAAAATCCTCAAAACTCTGCGAAGCCCCATCCCGCGAAACATCAACCTTCTTCGCCAAATTAATTTCAACATACCCAGGCAACAAATTAATCGAATATTCAGTAGGACCACCACCAACATCAAAACCCCTATTCTCAAAATCTTCTCTCATCGTATCAAAACAATCCTGAACAGCAGCATCGGTATCAGTCACAATCTCCCGCTCAATCTGCATCTCTAACATCGGATGAATATTATAACATCCCTGATAAAAATCCGCCTGGTAACACAAATAATTCCATTCCTCCCCCTGATATGCAATAGCTCTCGTCGCCAAAATCTCCCCACCATTCCTTAACATCTTACCAACAGATTCCTCAACAACATCCCGAACACACTTATTAATAAAAGCTTGCGGCCCCAAATCCGCAGGAGTCTCAACATCAACCTGCCCCATAAAAATAATAGAACCAAGAATACCAACAACAATCACAACCCCCACAATAATAAAAATTGTAACCTGTGCATGCTTATTCATTTTTCAAACCCTCCGCAAATTTAGCAATCGCATCCTCAATTACATGCGACTTATTCCGATATTTCCCATTCGCCAGAATTTCATCTATCAACTCAACCGTTCCCTTTTCCACCGTAGCCGAAATTCTCTCCTTCATTTTTTAAAGTATTACTTAATAATACAAAATATTATCTAATAACATATGGTATTATAATATATTACTGAGTAATACTTACTATATAAACATTTCTGCAAAAATAAATACAAAACTATCTAGTCATTCTCAACCCTCGGAGCCAAAACAAATCCAATTCCCATCTTCTCCCCAGGGAAATCCAACCTCAAGGGATAATCATCAGAAAAATTCACAACAACCCTAGAAGAAATCTTCGCAGCCTTAACGAACTTCATCAAATATTCTAAAGAATACTTTGACCTACCAGTTCCAAACAACTCCATCTCCTCCCCAGAAAACTCAGCCTTCGCCGAATTCAAATTACCAGAACCTTCAACTGAAAATATACCATCCTTCATCGAAAAAGCACAACTATCAGCAACAATATTAGCATCCTCAACAGCTTGACTAAATCCATAAGCACCCATCTCAACACGCGCCCCAAAATTCAACTCAGGAATATCCTTGTCCTCAGAAGAAACCTCAATCAAAGCCAATTTGAAAGTCCTCTTAACTTTATCAAAAATAGTAATCTTCAACTTCCCTTCATCCTCTTCAAACACAACACTCCCAGCTGCCCCAGCCCTTTTCAAAATCTTTTTCAAATCATCAAGATTAACTCCCCAAGTTTCATTCCCAGCATCATACTGCGAAAAATTTTCCTTCGGCAACTTAAAAATAACCAATGCAACATTCGCAGGATCAACAGCAATAATCGACATCCCATCCTCAAGCAACTTTATCCGAACCTCACCAACTATCTCAGAAACTATCCCAACCGCATCACTCATCAACTTTGGATCATCCAACTTCAATATCATAAAAATCAAAGTCCCACTTCTTATTTAAACATTATTGTGTTTCACTTCTCAAGGAATATCTCTTTTCATCGTCTGAAACTCAACTTCAATACCGTTCACTTCTTTAACACAAAGACTAACTCCTCCAACCTTGCTCGGACTAAATATAACAGAATATTTGTCAGAATCAATCTTCTCTAATCCCCCATAAAAAACACTTCCAATATGAGGTACCATAACATAATGATTTTCCTTTTCTCCTCGCGCAAGATACAGCCCCTCCAACTCAGGAATACTTTCTTGATTTGAATCAGTTTCAACAGTAATCGGCAATTCCTCAAGAAACCGATCAACTTCTTCAATCTTCCAACGAGCTAGCTCGCAATATACCAACTCGATATTCATTCCTAAATCCATACATAAATAACCCCATTTCCCTATTTAAGCATTATTACACTCGACCAACACATCCTTTATTAATAAAATACTTTTATATAAGACATGGACAATTACGAAAAAGAACCCCAAACAAAAGCGCAACTAACAGCCCCAACATACTACGCCAGAAAAGAAATCCAACAAGCAATGTTCGAATTCTGCAAACACAGAGAAACAGTCGCAAACTTCAATAACAAATTCTTCGCAAAACGCCCAGACACATTCGATTACCCTCAAGATATCTCAAACCAAGCAAACCAAGGCGCAACATCATTCCACTGTTCCGAAGAACTCTGGGGAAACCCACTCGACATCAACACCGACATGACCCCACAACAATACAACCAAATAAAAACCGGCTGGGACTTTCTAATAGATATCGACTCCCCATTCCTAGATTACGGAAAAATCGCAGCAAAACTAATCATCAAAGAGTTAGAATCCCACGGCGTAAAAAATTTCGGCATAAAATTCTCAGGAGGCAAAGGATTCCATATAATAGTCCCATTCAAAGCATTCCCAGAAGAAGTCAACGGCGAAATAACAAAAGACAATTTCCCAGAATGGCCTAGACTAATCGCCGGCTACATCTTCAAACAAATCCGAGCCCCAATGAACCAAGAAATTCTAAACCTTACAAGCCGAGACAAATTAAAAGAACAAGGTGAACTCATCACAGAACACTTCTGCCCAAAATGCCACAACCCCACCGAAACAAAAAAGATAGGCAAATATATATGTCCCGATATAAAATGCAAAACCGAAGTCGAATCAATGAAATCAAACCGGAAAGAAATGATATGCCCATCATGTAATGGAAAAATGAACCGAATCTCAGAAAGAGAAATTCAGTTCTGCGAACAATGCAAAATAAACACAGCAAAACTAGAAGCAACAAGTTCATATGGCGGAGAAATAAGACGAAACAAAGTCGAAGATTTCAAAGTCGAAGACACAATAAAATCAACAGAAGATTCAGTAGACGTCGTTCTAGTTTCCTCAAGACATTTATTCCGAACCCCATATTCCCTCCACGAAAAAACCGCATTCGCATCAATCGTCCTAGACAAATCCCAAATCGAAGAGTTCACCCCATCAGATGCAGACCCCCTAAAAATAACACAACCAAAATCATTCATGCCAGATTCCGAACCGGGAGAAGCGAGAGAATTATTATTAGAAGCACTAGCATGGGGCAGAGAAAACAAACCAAAAGAAAAAACCAAAAAATACGAAGGCAAAGGAATCGACATGAAAGGACTAACAATCACAGAAAATATGTACCCGCCAGTAATCAACACAATCCTAAAAGGAATCCCAAAAGACGGAAGGAAAAGAGCACTAGGCTTACTCCTCTCATTCTTCACATCCCTAGAATTCCCACAAGATTTCATCGAAGAAAAAATCGAAGAATGGAACAACAAAAATTACCAACCCCTAAAACAAGGCTACATAAAATCCCAAATCGCATGGTCCCTGAAAAACAAACGACTCCCCCCAAACTACGACAAGCCAATCTACAAAGAATTCGGAATCCGAAACCCACCAGAACCCGGAATGAAAAACCCAATCAACTACACAATCAAAAAAGCAATGCAAGCAAAATCCCGAACATCAAAACCTTTCTACATCAAGCCAAAGAACACAAGAAAGATTTAACAACTTTTATATAGGGAATTGTCTTTAAACACACATTATGGCTCTATTAAAAGAAGAAGAACAAATATTGAAGTCAATAATTGTGGCATCCGAAAATAATCCCAACAAACCAGAATTTCCGGCAGATAATCCCAAGTTTCCCGCTACCCCAACATACAAAATCAAAGTTCCAGGATTTTCTAATGTTTGGCTAAAAGACGAAAGCCATAACCCAACAGGAACCCACAAAGATCGTATGGCATGGGAAATTGTCGTAACCTATAGAGATTTTTTACTTGCTAAAAAAAGAGGACAATTCAAAAGACCACTTCCAGCAATGTCCATAATCTCATCAGGGTCTGCCGCTATCGCCATCCAAACCCAACTCAAAAAATACAACCTTCCAAATCTTAAAGTGTTAGTTGACACCAGTATTGACCCAAGCATTATCAAGTCCATGAAAAAAATCAACTGCGAAATATATAAAACCAATCTAAGTGAAAAACCATTTCATTGGAAAAAAATTCTAACTCTAACTAAAAATCCGAACGGCTTCGATATTACCTCAAGCGAAGCACTTGACCCTACAACAAGGTTCTACGATTGGCTAAGTTACGAAATAATAAATTCTTCCCCCGACTATTGCCTTATCCCATTTGGAACCGGAAACTTATTTGAAAATATTTTAAACATAAACAAAAAAGAAATTTCAACACAAAACCACGATCCAAGATTTAAAGGAAATTTAGGAATATTGAGAAGATGCAATTTCTTAGGTGTCACAACAAATGACCCCAAATCTAAAGCAGACAAATTATATTCTCCACATTTGCCATTCGTCCATTTTGATGAACAGTGGATAAGACTATATCGTTATGCAGGTTTCTGCGGAACAGAATCCGACGTTCATCTTATTAAAGAAGAATATTTAAATGAAGCTATAAAGCTTGCTAGGTCACAAGGGATTAATTGCGAACCCTCAGGAATCACCGGACTAGCCCTTCTTCTTCAAATGAAAAACAAAATCCCTAAAGACAAAAAAATTCTGATTGTTAACACGGGTGAAACCAAATACCCATAATACATCCATGAGAAGACGTGGCGTTAAAAACGCTACGGCTTATTATGGAAACCCAAACTCCTCTCCAATTAAAGAAAAACCCAAACCTTATTATAAAACAAAGCCACACAACTCAATCTACAGCGAAGCGTTCTACAGGCAAAGCCGTTCTATTATCTACAGCGAAGCGTTCTAAGAGTGTGTTCCGCAGAATTTATAAACAAACACACTCTTATCTATACATGAAAAAAGTCGGTGCATTCGTAGTCCTATTCCTACTACTATTCTCAATAGCCCCAGCATTCGCACAAAATGATACAGAAACAACCACATCAACAAGCGCACAACAAGATTCAGATAAAGTAGAAGACGGATTCGATTGCCTAGAAGAGAAAGCCGAAGACTGCGACGGATTATCAACAGAAGAAATCGCACTAACAATCTTAGCAACCCCAGACAACATCTTCGACGATTGCGTAGATGAACTTAAAGATAAAGAATCAGGAGACCACTACGGAAACATCAAAGACACAGCACTCGCAATCCTAGCATTAAAGCACGCAGGCAAAGATACCGAAGATGCAGAGGAATGGTTAGTATCCCAAAACAGAACACCAACAGAATTAACATGGTACCTAGAACAAGATTCAAACGAAGCAGCAGAATGTCACATCGCTTACGACGCTGACGGATACACAATAAATGTAGCCGACAATAAAAAAATAGATTCAAACGCCGGTTCATGCCTAACACGAGCACAATCAAATTTCTGGTTACAAGTTTCACCAAATTGTTTCGACCAAGAATTCTCAATAGAATGTGACAAAGATTTCATCGCAACCCTATTATACAAAAACCAACAATCATCAACAATCTACGTCCTCGAAGGAACAGAATCATCCCCAGCATTCGGCTCAATAAAATTAAACGTAAGATCAAAATGTTTCGGAGAAGGCTCTTGCGACTATGAATCAACAGCATGGGCAACACTAGCACTACTCGAAACAGGCCACAACGTCGAAGACTACATCCCTTACGTCATCGCAATGGCCGACACAAACGAACGTTACCTCCCAGAAGCATTCATCTACATGCTAACAAACTACGAAGACTACGCAACACAATTAGTCGCAGACCAAAAACTAGGAAACTACTGGGAAGCAAAACAATCAGCAAACAATAAATTCTACGACACATCACTAGCCCTAATCGCACTAGGCTCATCATCATCAGAACAAATCACAAAAGCACGAGACTGGCTGCTATTCTCTCAAGGATCAACAGGATGCTGGAACAACGACATCACAGACACAGCAATAGTATTATGGGCATTATCAGGAAGGTCAGGAAGATCGTCAGGCGGCAGCGGAGTAACATATTGCTCCGAAGCAAATTACTTCTGCATCCCATCATCAGAATGCCCAAGCTCCGAAGACGTAGGAAACAACTACTTCTGCGCATCACTATCAGACACATGTTGCACAAATGAAAACCTAAAATCATGCTCAGAATATAACGGAGAGCAATGTACGAGCGACGAAGTTTGTATAGGAAACAGCCGAAAAGCAGTCGATGCATTAGCAGGAGATTGCTGCACAGGAGTATGTGAAGAAAGACCAACAGAAACAGAATGCGAAGCAAATTTCTATACATGTATGGGCACATGCTCAGATTTCCAAGAACCAGTTTCATTATATTCTTGCGACGGAGCAGAAGTTTGCTGCCGAACAAAAACCACAGAAATCTCCGAAGGTTTAACGTGGTGGATATGGACATTAATAATTCTAATACTATTAATTCTAGGCGCACTTGGTTGGATTAAGCGAGAGAAACTAAAACTATTTTGGTTCCAAATCAAAACCAGATTTAAAAAAAATAAAGGCAAAGAAAGACCTTCAGGAAGACCAGGACCACGAGGACCACCACGTCCAGGATTCCCACCAGTCAGAAGAGCGAGACCACCAGTCGCACCAATGAGAAGAAGATCATACGACAGAAGAGACTCAGCAATGTCCGACACTTTCAAAAAACTCCGAGAGATGTCCAAATAAAATGAAAGGCACATTTATTCTATTATTAATTTTTCTAATCTCAATAGCATCAGCCGTGCCAACCCTAACATTCCAAAACGAAGAAATACAACCAGGCGAAACAATAATCGCAACAATAACGACCATAGGAACTTTCGAAAAGCAAATTGAAACATCAAACATAAAATTCTACGAAGGCCGAAAACAAGTCTCATTTGAATCCAACATAAAATTCTACGAAGGAACACACTACCTCTACGCATACACAACCAGAGAAGGAAACTTCTCAATAGAAATATCAGAAATCCTATACAAAGAAGCAGGCGCATTACAATCAACAACGATAACAAAACAATTCAACATCACGAAAGAAACAATAACCGACGAAGAAACAAACGCAACATCAACCCAAATCCTACAAATAAAACCAGGATTCTTTTTCTCAACAGAAACACCCTCGATAAAATTAATTAACAAAGGAACAGCAAAACTAAGCATAGAATACAACGAAGCAGAAATATCTCTCCAGCCAATAGAAACCCACGACATAACAACAACCCCAGAACAAATCCTCTCTCACATAAGCATCTCAACATACAAAGAATTCTCAATCCCAATAATATACCTATCCGCAAACGCAACATTCGAATCCCCATCGACACAACTTGACCTTCGACAAAACCCAGAACTCCTCCTAGCAGAATTATTAACAAACACAGAATCAGAAGAGACAATCGAACTATTTAATTTCGGCGAAGAACCACTAACGAACATCCAAATCACATCAGACTTCACATTCATTAAAACAGAAGAAATAGAAAACATGTCAGCAAGAGAAGTCAAAAACCTAACAATAACATTCGACCCCAAAAACCCAGGACACTTCCAAGGAAACATCAACATCACATACATACAAAATACAAAACAAAACACACTCTCAATACCCCTAAGCCTATTCATTCTCCCCGAAGGAAGCACGACAGAAGACTTTGAAAGAGTCAACGAAACCTGTGCAGAACTTTCAGGAACAGTCTGCGAATCAGGATCAATATGCACTGGCGAAGCAACCTTCACAAAAAATCAAGAATATTGTTGCCTCGGAACATGTGAATCAACCGAACCAGAATCAGAAGGCGGCGGCTTCGGATGGCTCATCGGAATAATAATTATAGTAGCATTAGGATTCGGCGGATACTACTTCTATAAAAAACAAAAGAAGGTAGTCCCAAAAAAACCCGAACAACAAATTAAAGAATCCTCAGAAAAATACGCAGAACGATTAAGAGGAAAATTAGAAGAATCAAAACAAGTTAAAGGCAGCATAACAAAAAACTAATTACTACTTCTTAACTTTCTTCTTTTTAACAACCTTCTTCTTTTTTGCAGGAGCTTTCTTTTTAACAACCTTCTTCTTTTTCAACTTAACAATCTCTTCATCTCTCTCAATCAAAATCTTCTGCGCCGCCTGCAATTGCGCCTCATACTGATGAATCTTCCCACTAGCCATTTTCATAATATCATCATACCGATGCATCCGCCCAGAAATATTATTCAACAAAGCCGTCGCCTCACCCATATCCAAACTAACCTTCGCAGGCTCAATAACCTCAACCGAAGACGGCATAAAATCAAACATAGTCTCAGCCAACCTCGCAAAAGTCTCCGTCTCAAAATCAGCCTCGGCAAAAGTAGTAAACATAGCATCCCCAGCAGGTGCATCCTTCGGCAATTCAACTTCCCTCGGCTCACTAACCTTAATCGAATGAACAACAATATCATCAACCTTATTCAAAATCCCGATATGCTCCTCTATCGCCGTAGTCAAATGCTCAGCAGGTCTCCCTGCCATCTCAACAATCATAATCGCCCTTACCATTTTATACTAAACAAAATCCCTTTTTTAAAACTTGTCAATAAGCAAAATCCCAATAACAAAAATCAAAAACAATGCAAACCCATAAGGCAACCAATCGACAATCTTCCCATCCTTCGAAACATAAACCAACTCATCAACCTCACTATTCAATGAAAGAACCTTATCTTTCTCAACCAAAACAATCGCCTCCTCAACCAAAACAATCTCCTCAATAACCTCACCTTCCTCAACATCAATTTCAACATCAAAGAATTCCCTATCATCCCCCTGCCTCAACTTCAATTCCCCATCCCAATCACCATCCTCAGAAACCCTCAACCTAACATCCCGCTCTTCCCCATCCTCAATAAAATCAATCAAATAATAATAACCACTTTTCCAAACCCCATCATTCCAAACTTCCAAAACGGAATTCCTCTCACCATCCAAATCAATCTTCACGTCATACTCCCCATCACCATCAAAAACCTCCAACGAACATTCAAATTCCTCATCAACAAAAATCTCATCCGGACAATCAAAATCAATATCCACAGCGACGACAAAACTCATCATCAACAAAACCAAAATAATATACTTCATAAAGTATCCAAGAAACAAGATAATATAAGATTATCGTTTGTTTCCCTATGGCTTGTACCAAGCCATAGGGAGACGGCTACTTAAACTTTTCTAAAACAAGTCTTACCCTCTACATTATATATTTATAGATGTAGAGGGTAAGACTTATAAACCCAATATACCATAATAAATTATGGTTTACATATACAAAAAGATAATTGGGGGAAAGCCCTATTATTATCTTCGTGCGTCGAAAAGAAAGGGAAAAAGAGTAATTGCAAAGGACATAGCCTTCCTAGGTGGTTCCATAGATGAGGCAAAAAAATCTTTAAATAAATTAACAGAATATAAGCAAGAAATAAGAAAAAGCTACAGGAAAATAAATCTCTTCATAGAATCAAGATATTATAGGAAAAAATCAGAGAAACTAAAGTCCAAAAAGGATATTTTTTTGGAAGAGAAACTTATAGACGTAGAGGCATGCAAAATACATTATAATACAAAATTTAAAAAAGAGAACAATCTGACGAGAGAGGAAATTATGAAGAGTTTTATTATAGACTTCACATATAATACTACCTCAATGGAGGGCAATACAATCTCCATAGATGAGGCAAGGAATCTGTTAGAAGATGGAAGAACCCCAAAAGATAGAACCCTTAGGGAGATTTATGATCTTAAGAATACAGAAAAAGTTTTCTTAGAATTGTTATATTCAAAAGAAGAAATCACACACGAGCTAATACAAGAGACTCACAAGAAATTAATGGAAAATATTGATCCAAGGATAGGTTACAGAACTAGAGATATCAGGGTTACGAAATCTAGTTTCAAATCAACTCCAGGGATATATGTCTTAACAGATATGAAACTTCTATTAAAGTGGTATCATGCGAATAAAAATAAACTCCACCCATTAGTTCTTGCCTCGATCTTTCATCACAAGTTTGAGAAAATCCATCCATTTATGGATGGAAATGGTAGGACAGGAAGGATGTTAATGAATTTGATTCTCCTTAGAAATGATTATCCCCCAGTAATTGTTTACGAGAAACTACGTTCAGAATACCGTAATGCTCTTAGGGTTGCAGATAAAAGCAACCTCTTAGAGACAGATAAAAAAGATTATTCAACACTTGCCAAATTTATCGCAGATCAAATGATCACCTCTTATTGGGACATCTTTCTTTAGATATTGAATAACATATCTCATCGCATCCTCTTTAAAATCTCTACAACATCAATATACTCAACCCGAACCCTATTCCTCTCCTTCACCTTCTTCGCAACCAACATCTCACTAAACACACCATTCTTCAAATACCACGCACACTTCTGTTTCTCAACCCGAGACAAATTACCATTCATCTTAACCTCAACCCCAATAATCTTGTAGTCCCCATTCTCCTTTCGCTGAAACGCCACAAAATCAGGAAACCCAGTCCCAATTGCCATTACTTTAGAAAATGGATTAAACTTTCTTCTAGCAGGGATAATTCGTCTCTCCTCTAAATCAACATTGTTCGTCCACTTATCAACGACCCAACCTTTAACCTCAAGATCCTTCCTAACCCTCAGCTCGAACTGCCCACCATGTGCCTTACTCCTTTTCCCACGCATCATCTTAGTTTTATTCTTCTGGGTCATTGTCCGCCCATCCTCATCCCAAACAGTCTCCCAGCTCGAACTCGCCGCCCGCTCAATCTCGTCCAACACATCCTTCCGATGCAACTCCTTCTCCACCTTCGCACTCCTCAATTCCATAACTAAACAAACACACCCACAATTATAAAACTTTATATACCAAAAAACATTAATTCAATTAGGTGAAATAAAGAAATGTTAGGAACTCAAATTACAATTCTTGTAGTCTTGCTGATTTTCTCAGGACTATTCTCAGGAATAGAAACCGCACTAATGTCAATGAACCAAATTAAGGTAAAATCATTAGTCAAGCAAGGAAAGAAAGGTTCCGCAGTTCTATATCGTCTCAAACAAAAACCCCACAAACTAATCATCACACTCCTAATTGGAAACAATATAGTAAATATCGGAGCAGCATCCCTTGCAACCGTAATCGCCACAGATTTATTCGGCTCAAGCGGAATCGGAATCGCAACAGGAGTCATGACATTCCTAGTTTTAATCTTTGGAGAAATAACACCAAAAACCTTCGCATCACAAAACCCCGAAAAAGTTTCACTAATAGCCGCACGTCCAATAGAACTTCTATCAATATTACTAACTCCATTCGTATGGTTCTTCGAAAAAATTTCTAACATAATGCTAAAATTTCTCGGCTCAAAAGGAGAAGAGGCATTATCCGAAGCCGAGCTCGAAACAATCGTAACAATGGGCAGAAAAGAAGGGCTCCTAGAAAAGGAGGCAGCAGACATAATGCACAATGTTCTAAAATTCGGCGGGACAACAGCAAAAGAAATAATGACACCAAAAATTGACATGATAATAATTGATGGAAATAAAAAACTAAGCGAAGTTTTAGACCTAATTGTAAAAACACCCTACTCAAGATACCCGGTCTCAATAGAAGAAAATAAGATAGAAGGAATATTAGACATCGATGACGTCCTAAAACAAGTCAGAGATAAAAAGCTAAATAAGAAAGTTAAAGCGATCTTGCGACCAATTCTATTTGTTCCAGAGTCAAAAGAAATAGACGACCTATTAACCGAATTCGAAGGTAAAGAAGTTCCAATGGCAGTTGTTGTTGATGAGTACGGAGCCATAGAAGGACTAGTAACAGTCGAAGATATACTAGAAGAAATTGTAGGAGATATATTCGACAAAAGTAAGGCAAAAAATCTCTACTTCAAGAAACTAGAGGAAAATATAATAAAAGTAAATGCAAAAGCCCCGATAGATGATCTAAACAAAACTCTGAAACTAGGAATCAAGCCAGGACAATTTAATACAATAGCAGGATATATTCAAGATAGATTACAAAGAATTCCACACCAAGGAGAAAAAATAAAATTACGAAACGCAATAATCGAAATTGGCGAAGTTACAAGACAAGGAATCAAAACAGTAAAGATAATCAAAAGATAATCATAAATCACGAGCATAAATCGTCTTACGCTGATTCGCCCTTGCTCTTTCCTCAGCCTTCTTCAAAACTTCTTCAATCTTTATATCTAATTCTTTAACTAAATCCTCACCAACATTCAATTCAACATATTCACGAATATTACTTTTTACAATCAAGCCCATATTACCTTTTAATTTTCTCCTTTAGATAAGGCACAAAATAATCAAAATATTTTTCCTGTAATTCAACAATTTTCCAATCATCCGGCCCAATAATTTTTCTACAATTAGGTGAACCACAGTTACACTCAAAAGAAGAATGAACAGAATTATACATTCCATAATCCATCGTAACTTCTCCCCCTTTTTCAATATCTTTAATAGCGATAACTTTTACATCCCCAGCCCAACCAACATTAGGATTGCACGAATGATTGAATACACCAGTTTTCTCTAATTCTTCCTTAGTCGAAGGAACTATAAAAAAATTATCATCAACCTGCACCCCAAAATACCCAACCTTATCCCAATATTCTTCTATGTCAGAACGGGGAACGGCAATCCCACCAATAATCGTAATAATTTCTCCACTTTTTATTTTATCTAATGCAAAAAGACCTATCCCATCAATTTCAGAATTTCTACATTCTACCTTTGGAGTCATCCATCTATGAGGCCACCTTTCATGTAAATCTTCCATTAGACAATAGGATAACTAAATATTATAAATCTTTCTTTTGTAAAATTAACCGTATTACTTTTTACAATCAAGCCCATCATTTCTCAAAATACATTTAATTTTTTCAGTTCCCTGCTTCAACAAACCAACTATATAATAAATATAAAATCCCCCAGCGATAGCAACAGTCCCACCGATAATATATATCTCAGCCGCCTTCATAGCCTCAAGACTACCTCCGAAAAGATATCCTACAAAAATAAACAATGTCACCCATAAGACACCACCAACAACATTCCAGAAAAAGAACTTCCAAAACCGAACATCCTCATTCCCAACAAGAAACGGAGCAATCGAACGAGTAACAGGATTAAGCCTCCCAAAAATCAAAGCCTTTCCCGTGTGCCCATGAACAATACGACCAACTCTCTCAAGTGTCTCCTTCTTCACCAACAAAAACTTCGCATACTTGTGCAAAAAATTCTTATCAGCCTTCCTACCCCAAACATATCCCACAACATCTATCACAACCGAAGACAAAATCGCAACAACCAAGATTTTCCACAAACTAAAAAACCCAAACTTAACCAACAACCCACACAGAATCAAAAGAATCGTACCCCCAGGGACAAACACTCCAACAAATGGCAAAGACTCCAAAAACAAAATCGCAAATACCCAAACATAACCCCAAACAGCAAAAAAACTCCTATTCATCGCAAGTAAACCTTCAACAAACACCATCTTCTTATTATTTTAAAGTATCAAGTAGCTTAATAACCTTTTCCTGACCAATCATCACAATCAAACTCGCCAAACGAGGACCCTTCTCCTTCTTGATTATCGCCCGATAAGCAGCCTCAAAAAAATCCGTATTCGAAATCCCCGCATTCTCACAAATCTCATAGAACCTATCGAGCAATTCCTTATCACTCGAATACTTCTTCTCCCCCAAAGCCTTCTTCAGCCCCGACAAAGCCTTCTTCTCCTTCGCACTAAACTTCCCACTCACCTTAGTCTGAATCTCAAACTTCATATCATCCCCCGCATATTTATCCAACCAATTCCGAACCTTCTCAATCCTAACCTCATTCAATCCCTTAGCCTCCCCAATCTGAACAAGAGTAACCAAATGCCTAAACCCAGTCCTCACCGGCTTCTTCTTCAGAACATCAACAACCGACATCTCATACATCCTCTTCTCCCGAGGATTACAATCTCCAGAAAAATACTTCTTCTCCAAAGCATCAAATTTCTCATAAATACTAATCACATCATTATCAAAACTAATATTAAACGCACTCTTCGGCTTCGTCCCAACAAACAAATATCTCAAAACCGCAGGCTCATAAACTTCCTCAACCTCATCCAAAGTCAAAGCATTCCCAGTAGAACTACTAAACACTTCACCACCCTTAACGCTAATCCATTCATAAAACTGATAAACTGGCGGCTCAAAATCAAAAACTTCTCGAGCAATATCCTTCGCAGTCGTGAACGACCCACCATAAACACTATGATCAATTCCGCCCGGCTCAAAATCAACAGCCTCAAATCTCCAACGCAAAGGCCAATCAACTCTCCATCGAATACTAACAATCCCTTTCTTCCGAATATCAAAAGTCTCGCTATGCCCACACTCACACTCATACGAAACATCATACCCATCAACCCCAGTAATCTTCGTCAAGTCCTTCTTGCACACATCACAATAAACCATAATCGGCCACCAATCATCCTCCAAAGCCTCCTTCCTGTGCTTATCCAAAATCGCCTTAATCACATCCCGATTCTCCAAAGCCACCTTAATCAAATCAGCATAAGCACTTTTCTTATTCATCTCATTCTGATAAATAAATTCAGGCTCAATGAAAACCTTACCAAGCGAACCCTCAAACTTCTTCTCATTAAACTCAGCGTAACTCATCTTATCATCAAACGGCGAAGGAATATCACTAATCGGCATCCCCAAATATTTCTCATAACTCTTATCAACTCCCTTCGGAACTTTCCTAAATCTATCAAAATCATCCCAAGAATAAATGAACCGAACCTTCTTACCCTTATCCCTCAAAGCCCGCACAACCATATCTGTAGTAATCACTTCACGAAAATTCCCAATATGAACCTGCCCCGACGGCGTAATACCCGAAGCACAAACATACTCCTTCTTATCGCCCTTCTGCTTAATAATCTGGTCCGCAATCGCATCCGCCCAAAAAAATTTCTCCGCCATAAATCAACTAATAGAATTCACTTTATAAATTTATCAAAACCTCAATATTTTAAATTCACTAAACTCCCCAGACCACTTCCTCTCCTCAACCCCAACGTCCCTAATCTGCGAATGCTCCGGCCCCTTCCTAACAACACTAGCCAATCTCTCAATATTATCCCCCTCGCCCTCAACAATTATCTCAACATCATTATTCTCAAGATTCCTACAAATCCCAGTCAACTTCAAATTATCCGCATACTCCTTAACAAACTGCCTAAAGAAAACTCCCTGAACCGTACCCTTCACAACAATCTTAGCCGCCTTTTTCATACTATAAGAAATCGCCCCGTCTTTTTATTCTTTCCTATCCAACTCATTATGCAAAATAGTAATAACCTGCGAAGCAAACAAAACCTTAGGACCAACACTAATCTTATCAATGCTCTTCAAAAACTTCTTCTTGTCCGATGGAAACCCCTCATGATCCCCAATAATAAAAACAGGATTCTTATCCAAATCAGCTTCCCGAACATCAACTCCCTTCCCATCCAACAACAAAACATCTTTGCCCGATGAAGCTGGCACATCAGTGCCCTCCTTAGAGGGTATGCCGCGTGCGGCGCCCTCAGCATCCAACTCTTTAACAACATGCTCAAAACTTTTCTTCTCAATAGAACATCCAGGAAAAACCTCCAACAAACCCTCGCTGTCAGGCGACTTATACAACATCTTCTTTATCGTCCCCGCAACATTCTTCTTACTAATCGGCAAATCCTTATCTGATTCCAAAACCAAATGCCGAGGAGCATACGGCGGCCCATCAAAAACCAAGTGAAATTTCACATCATCCCGCATCGCATTAGAAGTAAAGAAAGCAGAAATAATCACATTACAAACAATATCCATCCTCCCCGCCTTCATCAAATTATCCCCAATCATATTCCCAGCAGTAACCGCCGACTTCGAATAATAAATAAACTCTCTCATAGTATAAAAACAAAAAATCAACTATTAAAACCTAACCTTACCCCAAAACTCCATCGCATCCATCAACTCTTTATGACTTCGACCATAATGTTCCAAAGTCTCACCTTTCATCGTCGCATCAACCGCTTGCCTCATCGCCATCGCTCCAACACGAGTCCCATCAGGATGACCATGAACTCCCCCACCAGCCTGAATAATAATATCCTTCCCAAAGTTCTTCATCAAATACGGAACATGCCCCGGATAAATCCCACCAGAACAAACCGCAAACACAGGCTTCAACCCATTCCAATCCTGAGCCAACCGATGCTTCGTCTTCTTAACCCTCATCGCTTCAATCTCTTCATCAATCTCCTTAACTTCTCTCTTGCCACCCTTCATCTTTCCAATCCCAGTCCCAATATGCAAACTATCAACCCCAGCCATCCTCGCAAAATCCGCAACACACATCATCGACAAACCATGATTAGGATTCTCAGTAAACGCCCCATGCATAGCCCGATGCGCATGAATCCCAAGCTTACAATTCTGCCTTAAAGTCTCAAGACTCGCAAACCCAGCCGTAATAATATCATGCATCACAAACTTCCCACCAAGCTCCTTAACCAAATCAGCCCGCCGCAACATCGTCATAGCCTCCGAAGTAACATTAATCAAATAACCTTTCTTCTCTCCAGTTTCTTCAGCCGCCTTATCACACATCTCCAAAGTCAAAGCCGCTCTCTTCTCAAAAGGATTAAATTTCTGCGAAGAAAGATTCTCATCATCCTTAACCAAATCACAACCACCAGCCCAAGCATCATAAGCAACCTTCGCATGATCCTTAGTCTTCAACCCCAACTTCGGCTTAACAATTGTCCCAACCAAAGGCCGACCCTTCACCTTCAAAATTTTACGATAACCTTCAATCCCAAACCGAGGACCAGGAAAACTCTTCAATAACTTCCGCGGAAACTTAATATCCTCCAACCTCAAACCCTTAACCGCCTTCATACCAAAAACATTCCCAGCAATAGAACTCAATATATTAGAAACCGAACCTTCCTCAAACAACTCCTGTGGATACGCAATCTTAACCCAACTCCCAGAAATCGCAAAAGCCTTAGCCCCCAACTTATTCACATACTTCTGATTCGAAGAAACAGGCGTCCATGTTCCAACCGAACTTTCCAAAGCAACATTATTAATCGCCTCATTTAAAGACATTTCATTCGGCGTCACCTTAAACAAACAAATCAAATCATTCGACGTCGGCTTATACCCCTGGTCAATAAACGCATATCTTTCCCTCACCATCTTAATCATAACAACATAAATTACTTTTTATACCTTCTCCAAATCATAACCCTCTTTACTATCCTTAACAATCCAACCCAGCCCCTTCAACTTATCCCTCAATAAATCACTCTTCTTAAAATCCCCATCCTTACGAGCAACAGCCCTCTCATCCGCAATCTTCTTAACATCCTCAGGAACATCAACAATATCTTCCTTCAACAAATCCAATCCAAAAACCTGATCCATCTTCTTAATCGTCCCAATCTTCCCCTCAGCTTTCTCATCCCGAACCAACTTCCAAAGAACAGCCAAAGCTCCAGGCATATCCAAATCATCATCAATCCTTTCCTTAAATTCCTTCAGATACTTCTTATTAGTCCCTCGTTTATTCTCAATCCTACCAATAATATTCTTCAATCTCTTATAAGAATCAATCGCACCCTTAACAGCCTCATCACTCCAAACCAAAGGCTTCCTATACTTCGCCGAATAAGTAAAATATCTATAAGCCAACGGCGGAACTCCCTCTTCCTCCAATTCACTTATAGTCTTAATCTTCCCCGCCGACTTACTCATCTTCTTCCCACCCTTAATATTCAAAAACGCCCCATGCATCCAAGTCCGAACCCAAGGCACCTTCCCAAAAGCACACTCCGACTGCGCAATCTCATTCTCATGATGAATCGGCATATTATCCTCACCCCCAGTATGAATATCAAACTGCTTCCCCAAATATTTAGAACTCATAGCCGAACACTCAATATGCCACCCAGGAAAACCAAGCCCCCAAGGTGATTCCCATTCCTGCTGCCTCTCTCCAGGCGTCCCACTAAATTTCCACAAAGCAAAATCAGTCTTATTCTTCTTACCACCCATAGCAATCCGCTTCCCTTCCTCAAGCCCCTCAACTTTCTTGTTCGACAACTTCCCATAATCCGCAAACTTCGAACTATCAAAATAAACCCCATCATCAGTCTCATAAGTATAACCCTTCTTCTCCAAAACCTTAATCATATCAACCTGCTCCTTAATATGTTCACCCGCCCAAGTCCACTTAAACGGCTCAACCAAATTCAACTTCTCAAAATCCTTTTGAAACGCATTAAAATAAAAATGTGAAATCTCCTTAGCAGTCTTCCCCTCTTTCTTAGCCTCACTCTCAACCTTATCCTCCCCACCATCAGCGTCCGAAGTCAAATGCCCAACATCCGTAACATTAATCACATGCTTAACATCAAAACCATTATACATCAAAACCCTTTTCAAAACATCAGCAAAAACATAACTCCGAAAATTCCCAACATGCGCATACCAATAAACCGTCGGCCCACAACTATACATCCCAACCTTCCCCTCTTTCAAAGGCACAAACTCTTCCTTCTTCCGCGTCAACGTATTATATAACTTCATACCTACTTAACAAACTTAACACTTTTAATCTTTCCTCTCTCAACATCAAAATCAATAATAGCACACTTTCCCTCATAAGCCGCACCAGGATTCACAACCAACGTCTTCCCAATCTTACACTTCCCCTGATTCTCATGCATATGCCCGCCCAAAGCCAAAACCGGCTGATGCTTATCAATAACCCGACGAATCAACTTCGAACCATAATGCTTACCCAAAACTTCCATCGGAGCATCCTCGTCCCGAATCTTATCCAACTTACAATCATACGGCATATTATGCGCAACAAAAATAACATCTTCTTTTCCAAACTTCTTAAACAACTTCTCCAAAATCGCCCGATGCTTCTTATAACTCTTACTCTTAACATTCCCAGGAAACGTATGCCCATAAGCCCCAATAAAATTCAACCCCCCAAACTTCGCATACGCATAATCAAACCGATGAACATTCTTATACTTCTTAACCATCGGACTAAAAAAATCCTGTGCTTCCCATTTCCAACCTTTAATCCAAGAAACCTGCTCCTCATCATAAACATCATGCACCCGAGTATAATCAATATTCCCAATAACCGTAATCACAGGCACCCCCACCTTATTCAACTTCTTCAAAATACTCTCACCCGCCCGAATATCCTTCAATATCCCAGCCTTCACCCGCTTCTTCCCAACGACTTCCCACAACTCCTTATCAGTCCCATAAGAATACTTAAAAAACAAATCCCGATTAGTAAAAGAAAAATAATCCCCAATACTAACAATCAAATCAACCTTCTTCACCAACTTCCTCAACTTCACAGGAAACTTCCCATGAAAATCCCCAATAGCCAAAATCTTCATAACACAATATCCAAAAACTATTATTTAAAATTATGCAAGCACTTCTACATCAAAGAACTCTACAGCATAAGGAACATTATCCATCGTCACATCAATATGAAATCGAACAGTGCACAAAGGAGAATTCTCAGGAATCAAAAACCTAACAACACCAGCATAAGCCTCACCCGGAGAAATAATCAAATCATCAGCCCGCCCAGTTATAATCCAAGATTCAATAGTCCTCTCATCAATTCCACACTTAGTCCTAACATCAGGATCCGAAACAGTTACATCATAATGAAATCGTCCAGCCTCAGCAGTTCCCCTAGCCAAATTCTTAATACCAAAAGCAACACCCCAATCCTCATTCTGCTGAATCTTCGCAATCTGGTTCGGCAAATAAACAACAGTCTTCTTGTCCTCAACAAACAACTTATTAATCTCATCCTTAACCTTATCATTCATCTGCAAAACATTCTGCGACGACCCAGTAAAAATATTCTTAATCAAAACCATCCCCAATATCAACATAGACATAGCCAACACGATAATCACAATGGTTCCAATAGATAACTCAATAGCACCCCTCTTTTCCATAATCAATTAATGTTTCTCTTATTTATAAAACTTACTTATCGTCAGCCTCATCAAGAATAATCTTTTTATCAAAAACTCCCCTCTTTTCAGCCTTACATTTCCTGGCTTCTTCAAGTTCATTTCTATCAAATTTAAAATCTACAATTGCATTGACGACTTCCTGAACATCTGCCAACTCCCCAATACTAGGTTCTTCTAGAAATTCCTTAACCTCTTCATTAAGTTTGTCTTTTAATTTTTCCCAATACTCTTCTTCATTAGCAAAATGAGTTTTACATAGTGCACCAGAAGAATTAATTATTTCTGGAATCTTATCTCTCACCAACTTCCTATATTTCATAAATGGGGCTGGGGAGAATCGAACTCCCTACACCACGGTCTTCAGCCGTGTGCTCTCCCAATGAGCTACAGCCCCATAAAAGAAGATAGCTATTTTGTCTTTTTAAGTTTAATCATACCCCACAAATATAAAAACCATTTTTCCCTAACCTAATCATGTCAAAGTTAGCCTTTGAAGCAAAGAGGAAAGCGATTCACATTCTCGGAATATCTTACTTACTGGTGTATTGGATATTTCTAAAACTTTTCAGCCATACAATCGCAATGCTAGTCCTCCTAGCAGTTTTTATAACCTTCATAGGAATCGAATATTTCAGGATAAATGAACACCGGAAAATCCCAATCATCCATGTCCTCTGGAGAGAAAAAGAAGAAAACTCCCTCGGCGGACAGGTCTATTATATCCTCGGAATAATCATCGCTTTAGCAATTTTCGACTTCAGAATCGCAATCGCAGTTATCCTAATGACAATCTTCGGCGACATGGCAGCCGCAATATTTGGAATCGCCTTCGGAAAACACTGGATAAAAAAATTGCCAAATACTGCATGGGAAGGAGTCATCGCAGAATTCGTCATCGATTTAGTAATAGGATACTTCATCTTAGGAAACTGGATAGTCATCATCCCAATGGCACTCATGGCAACGTTCGTCGAAACCGCATTCCCTCACATAGACGACAACCTAGCAATCCCAGTCTTCGCCGGTTTCATCGGGCAAGCCCTAAAATTATTATTTCCATAAAAATAAAATAACAAAGTAAAACAAGTCGGGCGAAGCCCTAGTCCGAATACCCAACACCCACTACCAAATACCTCGAACAATTTCAAAGAAATTGTGAGTGGGGCGATAGGCCACGTTCTGTCAAATCCAGAATCTGATTCTGACGATTTGTACTAACATCTGACTAAGCCTGGGTAATTCGAAGCTTGGGTCTTGACAATTCTATGAATCAACAAGAGACCAGTTCGAAGTCCAGTTGCATCAACCAGGAGGACTCGTTCCAGCCGAATTAAATCGGATCGTTTCTATCTTCCTTACCACGCCTCGGAAAAATTTCGCTTTGCCAAGAACAGATATTACTATCTGCGGACAATGCAAAATTTTTTCTTAGACGTACAGTTTTCACTGTTGGTATATTAATGATGCGCGGACCTTCCTCAGTTCAATTGGCGAACCAATTGACTGTTGCAAGTTTCAAAGAAACTTACTCCAGTTTCCTAGAAATCATTTTACATTTCTTCTGCCAATTAGACAAGGATACCGATAGTTAGCTGCCCCACTCATAATAGCAAGCTATTACAATTCACTAACGAGAAAAGAGTTTATAAATTTGGTTGTTCCACAAAATTAAGAAATTTGTCGAGAAATTTCATCATGGCAATTATTTGCATATTCTAATACTTGTTCAATTCTTTTCCTACGCTTAAAAGAACATTGAGAGAAACTTGGATGCTCCATTTGATTTTTATATGCCTCGACTTCCATCTTAATCCTGTTTATTACTAATTTTCTTTGACTTTTAAAAACTCTAGCAATAGCAAATTTCCCGACATCCATTATGGTTGATGGATTAAAATAAAATTGCCTTGCATGAACACCCTCATGGTGCACCATAGAATTATAAAATTCTACAGGAGAAAATTCCTCAAAAGCCATATTCCCAACATGAATAGTCGATTGACGCCCAAAGTGAGGAAGACTATCAACCCCCATTAAAAATTTTCCACCACTTATATTTCCCTTGTGATATTTTATTCCTTTAACAAATGGAGAATACTGCTCCATATCAATTCCGTCTAAAAAAGATTGTCTCCTCTCTATGTGCTTTCTTGCATCCTCATAAGATTTATCATCTATCATAAAAATTCACCCCAATATCACTTTTTAAGTCTAACTATTAAGGAATCTTAACACCATCAGTCCGAACATGTCCCCCAGACAAAACCAAATTAATATTATTCCAAGAGATAACTATAATACAAACAATCAACCCCAAACTCATCAACCCCAAATAAACCTGAAAAGGATAATTAAAAAAATTCTCAACAACAGCCCACGCTACACACAAAATACCAAACCCATAAAAAATCCAAGCCCTAGCATTTTCACTTATATCCGGAAGTACCATTCAATCAAACAAAGTTCTCTCTATAAAAACATTATTACACTAGAAAACAACCAATCACTTAATCAAAACTTTACTAAATGGCTTAATAGCAAATACTACAAACGCCACAAAGAACCACCACGGATTAACCGAATGAACCCAAGTCATAGCAGCCGGCCAAATCGTAATCACAAACAAAACAAACGCAGCAACAGCCAACTTAGTCAAACCAATATCACAAACAGTCAATTTCTTCACCTTCTTATTCAAATCTTTTATCATCTTACACCTCCTTCTAATATCTCAAAACTCTTCTCGACCCACACTTCGGACACCTAGCCAAAAACGAAACAAACTCCCGCCACTTCGTCCTCTTCCACGAATGCCCACATTTCATACATCTCATAATATACCAACGAATAACAATTATTTAAGACTATCGTCGTCCCCCACGTCGCCCACATCACCACCTCGCTACTTGTGTAACTTGGCTAAGGTTGTTATGTAACAGTATAAGAAATTCACCAATATTAATTATTCCCCCTCATCACCACGAAGCATAACTCTAGGCAATCCTGCCTCAAGAATCGAGGGGTCTCCCGGACCTTTTCTTTGTTTAACCCAGTTAATAACCTCTGCTACTTTGTACACCCCAACTCCTCTGACACCATTACACAACCGAACACTTTCTCCGACCCTAGGAACATACTGACCAGACGTTCGCAGTTCTTCCGCACACGTAATCAACAGATATTTAACTACCATAAATCTTCCACACCTTCAGCTTATATAAGTATTATTATACTAGAAATTATATTATGAAAAGAACAGTATAAGAAACTCACCAATAGAATAGCTAGTCAACTCAAGACTTACATCTCAAGTCAATTCACTAATAAGTTTTCCTTCCGACCTAAGTCTCAGGAAAACCGTCTAGATTTAATCATCGCTCGCTTATTCTCATAAGCAAAACTTCAAAATGAAGTTAGATAAATTTACTTATTCTCAACAATAAATTGTCAAGAATATAGTGTGTTGCTTTCGACAAAGTTCCGAAGAACTTTTTCGATTGCTGCACATTGTGTGTAGCTTTTAGTAGACGCGAACTGAACAAATCGCGAAAGCTCAATGCTTACATTCCGTCTCTATCAACGCAGTCTTTTACTGCGGCCTATATTGATTCGTTTTGCGGACCGCTTCGTGCTTAGATGCTTTCAGCACTTATCGGTATAGTGTGTAGCTGCCCAGCCTGCTCATAACAACTGGTAGACCAGAGACACCGAACCCACGTTCCTCTCGTACTGGAGGGTCCTTCCACTCAATCAATAACACATCTAGTAGATATCATACAAACTGTCTCACGACGTTCTTAACCCAGCTAACGATCCCTTTTAATGCGTGAACTCCGACACCCTTGGATGCTTGTGCACATCCAGGATAGGAAGAGCCGACAGCGATGTACCAAACCGCCCCGTCAATGTGAACTATCGGGGGCGACAAGCCTGTTATCCTTGAGGTACCTTTTCTGACATCATCGTGATCCATTAAAAATCATCGATGGTTCGTTAAGCCCAACTTTCATTCCTGCATTCCTTGCTTTTCAAAATACAGTCAGACAAACTTTTGCCTTTACACTCTACTCCAGATTTCCGAACTGGATGAGTTTGTCTTTGGGCCCCACAGATATCTTTTCTGCGGGGTGCCGCCCCAGCCAAACTGCCCGCCAATTGCTGTCCCAATAAGGTTAGCGGATCTATTAAAATTGGGTAGTGTTACACTTTTGCTCCACCAAAGCCGAAACTTTGGTTTCAACGCTCCTACCTACTCTGAGCAATCATAATAAATTCGCAACAACAGGTTGCAGTAAAGGTCTATAAGGTCTTCGCTTCCCACTAGACGACACCGGCCTTTTCACCGGTAAATGATTTCGGAGGGTGCAAGTTAGGGACAGTGACAACATCGTTAAGCCGTTCATGCACGTCACCATTCAGATGACAAGGCATTACGCTACCTTAAGAGCCTCATAGTTAGGCCCGCCGTTTGATGGGCCTTCGACCGGTTGAAACCGGTGTTTGGACACCACCACTGGGCAGACTTCACCAAGCATACTTATCCTTTCGGAGCTGCGCTTAGCTACGTTTTTGGTAAACAGTCGTGCCATCCTTGTTACTGAGATCTACCTCCCCCCACAATGAATCATGGA
>Ga0307928_10000147_pt1 | contig 45216 bp, 45 predicted proteins | sample AceLakmetagen232_FD_201815 | JGI IMG/M metagenome (GOLD analysis project Ga0307928, IMG submission 201815) | Saline water microbial communities from Ace Lake, Antarctica - #232 | ecosystem: Environmental > Aquatic > Non-marine Saline and Alkaline > Saline | place: Antarctica: Ace Lake...
GACGGACGATAAAAAGGCAGGCTTCACCCACAAAACTAAGTTGGACGATATAATCGACAGCGTAGATGAGGCTGTTCCTGTAGACACGACCGTGTACGATAAAAAAGAGAAGTTCGTGCACAAGCCTCCTTGGCGGGAATGCCCGCGGTGTAAGTCTAAATCTTTAAGAGTCAGAACCACCGAGATGTACAACATCATTACGTGTTTGGAGTGTGGGGCTGAGAGAAAGGTCTTGGCCCAGCCATCGTCCCGTCTTCTAAAACGCAAGGCCTATGGCCCGCCTCCCAGGCATCTTAAGACGCAGAAACCCAAATTCAGAGACCCCACGAAAAACCATAGGAGCAGTGAATGACAAGACTACCGATAAAAAGGGAAACCCAATTTACTGGTACTCCTAAAGAGGAGGCTAGGCGGGCCATACAGGATGACTCTCCTACGACTAAAAACTACAGGCAGATGATAGACAGGATGAAAGAGAAGCACGCTAAGCCTCCGGGCAATGCGGGCCATGTAGATCTCGGTGAAGCTCCGCCAGAACAGCACGGAGCAGGCGCTTTTGCCACAATTTCTCCCGCAGACCTAGCCAAGGAAATAGTGGCAGGTAACGCGATGGGAGGGGTGGGTGCTGCCTACTCCGCTAATCAGAGCCAGATACGCAGACCTCCTCCTACAGCTGAACAGGCGCAGGACATCGCCAGTGCAGTGGGCGCTATCAAGTCGGCCAGTAAAGAAGTCGAGAAGGCGGTAGAGAACGCCGCCCCTTCTGAGCCCATACCTCCAATAGAGGAAACGTTCTCCGCCTTGGACGCGGACTACACCGCTAACATGTCGGACGAAGACCTGCACAATCGTCTGTACGAGAAATACCACGTAGCTAGAGACAGTTCGAGACTGGACCCATATATCCGCCAGATAGCCATGCACGCCAGCCCCGAGCGCAGAGAGATTATTGAGCGCAGACTGGGACCCATCGACGTAGTGAGGTATCTGGTCAACAAAGAAGTCGAGCAGGACGTACCGATCATCCCAGAGCAGCTGATCGTAAGGTTCAGGACCAGGTCCCATGCGGAGGATCTGTACGTCAAGAATCAGATGAGTGACGTGTCTTCAGATTCCACTGACCTGTACTATGGTCAGCTGCAGAACATCAGGACTCTGACCTGCTCGCTTGTGTCCATCAACGGCAGAAGCATAGGAGAGCACATGAGCAGTGCGGGGCAGGTGGACAAGGAGGGCTTCGACAAGAAGTTCAACGAGATCAACTCCTACGGAATAGAGCTGATTGCTGATCTCGTTCAGCAGCATCAGTGGTTCGAAGAAAGGGTACGTCGAGCACTCATGGTGTTTGACATAAAAAATGGATAGAGACTCCTCAGGGGTGGCTCAGAGCCCAGTTCATCGTGGACAAGATGACAAAGCCGCCGCCATACGGCTCACTTGAGGAGTCTCTTTCTCTTTTCATTTACCAGTACCGGGCGTTAGCTAAGGCTAACCTAGCAAGGCTGCTGGCTCAGGGATTCGCTAACCCGGCAGAGGTTCGGGACGCTTTTCTCGATTGCGTAGACGTTATATTGCCCTACAGAGGCAAGGGAAGAGACGCTGAGAAAGAAGCCATGAACCAGATACTTGAGAAAGAGACCACGGGGCAGGTGCTACAGGTCGTGCCCATTGCGGAGCCGAAACGTAAGACAGGAAACGTCAGGGAGGCAGTAGGTGCAGAACGACTCAGAAAGCAGGAGCAAGACATCGCTTCTGGCCACATTAAAAGAGTTTAGGCTCTTGGCGGTAACTATCGCCGTGCTGGTGTTAGTCGGCCTTCTGGGCCTGAAGGCGTACGCCTGGTCTAAAAAGGCAGACGTGCTGAGCGGACAGCTAAGTGCAAGCCAGGTAGAGATGCTGGAAGCTGACCTGAAGATCGGTAAGCTGCAGTCTAAGATCGTAAGTTACGGTGAGCTCAAGAAGCAGGCCCAAGATCGTCTCGACGAGACCAGAGAGAAATGGCTAGAGGACATTAAGCAGTACGGAGCGAGAATATCCGGAATGTCAAGGACCATAGCCCGCCTCCGTACTGAGCTGAAGTCTGCTCGTGGAGAGGGTGGAGCGACCGTGAACAAGCCTGAGCTACGAGACCGATTACGTGAACTGCAGGTGGAAGGTCTTAAGATAGCGTGGGACTACACCGACGGTCGGGTGGCTATCCATACTGACGATGTCCTGGCCTCTCCCCCTTACGCCGCTTACTCTCTATCCCAGATATTCAAGTACGACCTACTCATAGCTGAAAATCGGGAAGGCCTGCAGTTGGCCTACGCACGCTTGGTGGAACTAGACCAGGATGGAACGGTTCTGGCTAAAGCCGATATAGAGGACGGGACTTTCACTTTTGCTCCCAGGGAGAGGGCTTGGTACGAGCATATTATCCTAGGCGCTGACGTCGGTGTGGACGTAGATGAGAGCCGGAATATAAACGTACCTGTAAGAGGAAAGGTCGGGTACAGATCTTTCGGTAAGATCCCGTGGAGAGTGCACGTCGAGCCTTGGGCCGAAATAGGCGACGGGTTCAAACTCGGATATGGAATAGGAGGCTACGGTGGACTCGAATACTGAACAGGTAGTGCTTTTTTGCCCATTCACTAGGAAGCCCTGCGTAGACAAAGACATAGAAGGAAAAGCGACTCAATGCGCTATGTTTGGGCTTACTGGCTGTTCTATTATGGAGTGGCTTATTCAACAGACAAACCAACAGTACTCGGTTACGGCCACGTCCGTAGCGCCAGATCCCCAGGAGATAGAATTACCTGGAATTAACTGGTTTCCCCCATCAGGAGGCAAGAAATGAAGGTTGTCGATGTAGAGATTCACCACATTTTATCCGTACAGATGGCCGACGGATCTGTGCATAAAATGGAAGTGACCGAGGAAGTGTTCTACGCTGCTCTAGAGGAGATCAGAGCTGACTCGCCGGAGGAGTTCGTCGAAGAGAAGGACACTGAGTCTATTCCGGAGGACCCGTCTGTTATTGAGTACGATGATCCGGAAGCTTTGTCAGAGCTGCAACAGGTTATAGGGAAGCAGAGGGCGGCCGAGGCTGTCAGGCAGCCTGTTGTCGAAGAGGGCGCTCCTCTATCGAATCTTATGGTGGGAGAGGAAGGATACCCGCAGATATGACCGCCACCTACTGCAATAAGTGCAACAGCGCCATATTGATTACTGGCGACAAGGGGCTGACCGCCGGTCTGCTCAAGGAGTGGGACGACTTACCGTGCTATACGGAAGGCTGCGAGGGGAAAGTCACGCCAGTTTCTTACGAAGCATACTTAGCTTTATACGCGGCCTTCGGGAATAGGTACGAAATAGACGACAAAGAGTATTTCCACTTTCTTGCCGGGAGAGGCAAGGGCGGAGAGAAAGACGTGACCCTGGCTAACATTAGATGGCTGTTTAAGAACAATACCATAGTCGGGGTAGAGGGCGAAACCATCGGCAAAGAGGGAGAGCGCAAGGTCAAAGTCATAAAGCTTCAGCTTTCTTCGGGCCACTCAGTCTCCCTTGCCGGAGGTGACGGTGCGTTCATCTATAAGATCTCGGAGGGGAAATGAAACACGCACAGGTAATCAGGCTCGCCCAAGCACTCATAAGAATAGAGCAGAAGCTGGATAGTCCCGCTTTTGCGATAGGCCCAGGCACATGTAAATTATGTCAACGGCCCAGTACGGTAGTGGTGAAGGACAACATCCCAATTTTGGAGTGCGGCTGTGAAGTACGGGTCCACCCTATCGACGAGGACTGGTTGGCGTCATTAAATGATGGAGGACAGAATGAGCGCAGGAGAAAACGCAGCAAAGTTGATGAAGAAACCCCTGACGGGACTGGGTAAACTCGGAGAAGTGAACCAGGTCAACGCCATTCAGCCTGTTAGCCTGTTTGTGGTCAACTACACGGACGGAAACGGCAAGACTGAATCCCGCCTATCTTTTTTCGCAGGAGACAGACTGCACATGTTTTCTGATCTGGCGGCACCTAGTCTGAAGGTGACCGTGGCAGCCGAATGGCTAAAGAAGAGGCTCATGGCAGCGATCAAGACGTATGAAATAGCCGCGGCTGGCGGAGAGGAAGCCATGCCGGGAAGCGGGCCAACAAACATCGCAGAGGCTGATAATGATTAGTCTAGACCCGGATAGCGTCAGAGTCATGGGCGCTTGGGTTCTTGTAAAGTTGGACCCAAGAGTTAAAAAGACAAAGGGTGGAATCGTCCTTCCTGGAATTGTGCAGATGGAGCGCGTCATGGAAGGTACGGGGGTCGCCGTAGGAATAGGTACCACTCAAGAGGATAGTCGTGGTAAGATCCCCCCTACTCCTTTGAAGAAAGGAGACCGCATGGTGTTCCGCGGCTTCTTGAAAGACGCAGCTCCATTGAGTAACTGGGGTTACGACGGTGACGATTTCTGCTTTATCCATAAACGGGACATCATAGGGAAAATCCCAGAAGGACTCCCGATAGGAATGGAGAACGTATAATGTTGATCGTGTATCAGGACCGAAAGATCAAGGGAAGGATTCAGATCGACTGGACCTTCATGCCGTGGATGCTGACTACCAACACGAGCTTGCACGAAGAAGTGGAGCAGGCTCTTAACCAGGAGTTTTCTGGAAAGGACCTGGACGCTACTGACGCTTCGGTCTTGAAAACTATCCATGACTGGATTATCGAGTTTGTTTCGCAGAACTACCTTCCGGGGTTCCGTGGAGTGGACTTATTCATGCACGGGATTGAGTATCTGGAGCAGATCGAGGCTATCGAAGCCGCGGTCTCTGACGGTGTGATTACGCTAACCTATGATGGCGGACAGCCATACGAGTCTACCCCGCCGGACTACGTATTTTCGGCTGCCAAGGCAGAGGAACTTAACGAGTACGCTACGCAGCTTGCTGACGAACTGTCCAGTAGATGGATGTGGGAAAACCCGTCGAACGGGAAGTCTGAGCTGTTGAGTCCTACTCCGGTTGAGCTTCGTATTGTCTTGATTGCCGCCCTCAACCAAGACAAGGAGAGCGGGGATGAATGACGGGTCTTTGTTTGATGCTCCGGATATACCGGATGTAGATGGCGAGAAGAACGTGATCGAGGATGAGTTCTCCGGAGCTCAGAACTTCGCGTTTGTTGGGGCCGGAGCAGGTGGCTGCCGTATAGCAGATGCTTTTTGGAAGCAAGGCTATCGCAGAGTAGTTGAGATCAATACGACAGAGCAGGACATGCAGTCTTTGGCCTGCCCTAACACGCTGATACTCCCTGTAGGAGGGGCCGCAAAAGAACCGAAGAAAGGCCTCGAGGCCATTGAGGGAAACAGCGGAAAGATAATCGACAAGTTGAGAGAAGGTCTGGGAGACGACGTGGATAGGGTCCTCATCTGTGCCGGTTCAGGAGGAGGGACAGGGACTGGGTCCGTGATTCCTCTTATGCGCTGTGTGCAGAAGTACCTGGACGGAATTGGGAAAGATTCCAATAAGAAGGTGGGCGCTATCCTGACGGTACCGAAAAGGTCAGAGTCCGCCAAGGTCCATAAGAACGCCCAGGCCATTCTGTCGTCCGTGTTCAAGGCGGGGGAGCTGTCCCCTATCTTCCTGATAGACAACGACACCATCTACAACATGTTCCCGGATCTCTCCATAGGCAAGTATTGGCCTACGGTGAACAACTACTTTGCTCAGCTCTTCCACGCGTTCAACGTCTTAGCCGGTAGATCTTCCGACAAGGCCGTGTTCGACGAGACTGAGTATAAGACGATTCTGGAAAGTGGAAACGTGTCGATAGGAGCCATCAAGCTTACGAAGTACGACAGGTCGGCCATTAGCGACAGCATGAGGACGGCCCTCGACTCGTCATTTTTGGTTGAAGGGGTAGACTTCTCCTCGGCGAAAATGGCAGCCACGGTCGTGGTGGGAAACCGGGACACCCTCGAGAACAAGATCAAGATGGACGACATCGACCATGCAGTGAGTCTGCTCTCAGACTTTCTGGAAGTCCCTACTGTTCATCTTGGTATCTATGAGGGGAACAACCCGGACCTGCGTCTCTATACGATCGTCGGAGGTTTGGACGCTCCACAGAAGAGACTGTCGGAAGTCGGGAAGCGCGGTAAGGAGGCCTAAGCTATGAAAAGGCCGAGGAGACTATCTAGGTGATGCCACAAGTTGGCTCCCGTGAGGAACCTGAAATGCCCGAAGTGCGGAACTCAGATGAAACTGGACATACGAAGAAACAAGTATGTCTGCACACGTTGTAAGAGGAGACCGTGACTGGCAATAAAAGAAATGCCGTAGAGGATGGACGAATAAACATCCGCATCGAGCCCGGTCTAAAGTACTTCATCAAGGGGTATACGATTAGGAAGGGCACGAACATTACGCAGATAATAGTCGACCATTTTGAAAACATACGCAAAGCAGAGGAAGAGAGGACTAGGTTTGAGCCACCCAAACAAATCTAATGAATGGACTCTTATCGTAGAGCGCATTCCTGTAGAGAATGACGACCGTGAGGCGTTCATGCACGCCATCAATACGGTCCTTGCCAGAGGGCTCGTGCAAAAAATGGTGGTCGCCGTAGGGGCTGACGTATACGCGGAAAGGTATGTTAAAGGGTACCACCCAGACATACCAGACGATCCAACTGTTGTCCTGGACCCCATGTCGGAATTGCGTAATGTCGATCACTTAGAGGAAATCGTGGAGGACAACGCTATTGTCGGAGCCCACATGGCTCTGTCTAAGATATGCATGTCCGGGAACGAACCGAGGGTGGTACTGGCTGGCCATGACTGCCCTATTAAAGAGCTGTTCGGACCTGCTATGTGCAGTCGTAAAGCGCAAGAAGCAGAGTTCCCAGTGCTGTTCGGTTACCTGCCAGTCATCTTCATCGATGACCTGGAGCCGGACGTGCTCATGTTTTGTGGGACGGCGTCCGCCATTAATACGCTGTTCCCATTAACTATGGCCGTGAAGGTCAGTTTCTGAAAGGAGGAGGAGGAGTACAATGGATAGTTATACAGCTGCAAACGGGTACATGATGCTTTCTCTAGCGTTGGAAGCGATTATGATGACTGGGGAGAAAGAGGAGGCGCTCGAGGACGCCGTGCGAGATCGGATGGATGTGTTCTTCAAAGATATGACGGATAAAGACCGTAAAAGGTCTTTAGACGGACCTTCTCGTCTGGTGCGGATAGTGGATCTTCCTCCGGGCAGTCCGAAGCCCCGTATGGAGGTCAGCATTTCACCGTTGGTTTCGTGCCACGTAAAAGTTTAACAAGGAGGCAGCTATGCCATTCTGTGGAGACTGTGGATCAGATGTAGGTATGGACGCGGGTAAGGTCGGCGAAGACGGTGTGTTCAGGTGCGTTATGTGTCGGTCGACGAAAGACCTGCCCATCACTGACCTGTTCAAAAGCGTGAAGTACAGAGTCAGTATGGATAACACCGGGTTTCGGGTGAACGTCCGAAGCGGAGCCATCAATCTGACAGGAACGGTTAGTTGGGATCAACTGAAAGACTTGATGTCCAGCGAAGAAGGAGAAGAAGGAGAAGAAGTAAAATCCGGCCCGAAGGTGGTCAACATGAACGGAACGGAGTAGAGAGATGGCCAATAACGTAGAACACGGTGAGCTTCTTGCTGAGCTGAAGCCGGTGATTGATAGCACAGGCGTCTCTCAGATATACAGGCTCTTTGTCAGCAGCGAAGGTGTGCAGAGGCGCGTTGAGATTGTCTGTAGGGTTGGAAAGCCTACTGAGGCCGGATTTGTCCCAGACAAGTCTTCGGAAGATCACTGGACCCAGATAATCGGAAAGAACTTCCTCCTCAACTGCGCCGACCCGGAAGTCCCATTCACAGGAGCATTCTATAAGCCTTTCTACATTAAGGAGGGAGAGCTTATTTACGCGTGGGCTTTGCTTGTGTACTACGAGCCAGGTAACCACGAGGCTGTCATGGAGCACCTCATATCTTGCTTCCAAGGGATTAGTGCTGCGGGAGGACCTGCGCGAGAGATCCCTCTTCCGGGAGCGAACAGAAACAGGAACGCGCTTACTTCTGGCGGAAAGGGAGCTGCACCGCTTTCAATGAACCATGCTATGAGAGGCAGGGAGTAGACGTGGACTCAAACATAATTGCTGTGGATGACAGCGTAAAACTATCCGCCAAGTGGAAACTTGAACTGAGGTTTACGGGTAAGAGATCGAAGGATAAGCCTTACCCAGGCACTCTTACCGTCTGGGAGTCGGGCAAGAAGTTGAATGGAGACGGAGACCTAAAAGCGTACTGGTGCATGAAAGCAGGGATCAACTACAAAGAGTACGCAGGCTATGGCTGCGGGAAGGTATTCTCTGGAGATTGCGCTGAGGGAGGGATTGCCGTCTGTCCTCATTGCGGTATGCGGTGGGACACCGAGCAGCTTACTGACTCGAGGTACTTCGTACTGCCTACCAGTAAGTGGGCCTTCGTCCTCGAACGGGAATACTGGAAAGTGTCTGCAGACGCGGACATCTATTTGAAGTACCATAAGATGGACCCGAGGCCCGTGGCTTTCACTTCAAATCCGGACACTATTCGAGAGCCCAGGAAGAAGGTATCCTTCGCTATTTACCCTCTGGCCAACATAGTGAAGGACTCGGCGCATGGCTCTGTGCTTAACGAAATCAGAGGGTTCTTGGAGGCGTGATGTTTTACAGTGCCTTTTCTGACGAGCTGGTGAAAATAGCCGGGTACAAGGGAGCAATTACGTCCCACGTAAACAAACCGGACTGGGGTCGGTTCGAGTTGGAGATGCAAGACCAGAAGTTCAGGGAGGCCGTGCTAAGACACAAGAAAGCAGACCCAAAGCTAAAGAAGTATGTGGGGGAGATAGGCCAGCATCTGGCGGCCAACCCAGTAGGAACAGTGCCAGGTAACAAAGGAGCTACCTATGAAATCAGGAAAACAAAAACCGGGAGGGTCACCTGTACATGTCCTTCCTGGAGATACGTACATTCGCACAAAGGAACGGACTGCAAGCACGTCGCATCCTATAAGAAAAGCCACTAGTGAGCCTCCGTGGTCAAAGGATGCGGCGACAAACCCGATCTGGAGGTAAAAAGTGAAAGACACGCTCTTGGGATTCCCGACTGCTATCCTGGAGGAGATGGAAGCTCTTTACCAAAAGAACCCTTCTTGCTTCAATGTAGAAAAAGGGAAGAGCAGAGAAAACTGCTTAGTCCTCTACAAAATCTTCGGACACAACCAAAACAGGTCCTCTATCCTGCTGTTCCCTGACGCGCAGACTCAGCTGGATATGGTCACTGATTTCGTCAACGATGCCTTGGATACGTCTTCAGAAGAGAGGAAAGCAGGCCTGGTAGATACCTGCCTGGAGAGCAATACCTTACTCGGCATACCGATGGCGGTAGCGTTGTATCCTTTATGGATACCATCAGGACAGTTTAGGATGATGTAAAATTACACCAGGGCCCCCGGTGCCGGGCCCGCCTTTCGCCAATAGGTGGGGATAGTCGCCGCAGCCCGCTGAGCCTTGCAGCTCATTAGTCTTATGGAGGAAAACGTGGCAACTTTTAGGGAAATGAGAGACGAGAGAATACGCCTGCAGCATAAAGTCCAGGTATACGAGGAGCTTATAGCTAAACTTCACCCCGTTCTTTCTAGCGATGAAAGAGAAGAGCCGGAGTATGTTTTTCACGCCGAAGGGTGTGAGGAACCCGTAGTCGGGGAGGACGCTGTTAAAGAAGTCATCGGTGAACTGTCTGGTGTTGTTGAGTCTATCCAAAAGGATCTGGCTAAGCTGGACGGAGTCCCTCTGGGCGGAAGGAACAAACAATGAGTTCCAAAGCCAAAGGTAAAGGTGGGCCCCAGAACAGACCTAAGGGCGAGTACACAGCGCTTCTCGGGCAGTACAAAACCCTCGTTAAAGCGTACCACGCTACGCAGAAGAACCTTGTCGAGTTGGAGGGGTACTTCACCACCTTCGCTCAGGTGACCATGGAAAGCTCTGAGGCTGTAGAGGTCCTGGAGATTATCCTTGAAAAAATCATACAGACTGATCCGGAAAGGTTTAACTTCACGGTAGCCCTCTTGAAGAAAGAGGCTATGGATGAGCTCGCCAAAAAGAAGATCGAGAAGCAGGCGGCTAAAAAAGAGGCCGCGGAGAAAGCTGCCGAGTCCGCGGGGGCGCAGGAAAGGCCTGACGAAGATGCTGTCATGATCTACGGAGGAAACGGATGAAAAGGATACCGCTGACCAAACCCAGCCCGAAGAAGAGGGCGGATGAGTATGCGACGCAACCAGGTCGTAAGGAGCAGAAGACGATAAAGTGCCAGAAGTGCGGAGGCATAGCCGTCGAGATGTCCGCCATGAAAGAGAAGGCCTATGAGTGCATGAAGTGCAGGTCAGTTTGGAAGGTGACCAGCTTCTGATGCCAAAAGTAGTTAAAGACGAGCCAGATACCTTTTTGGTTAGGATGCCGTCTATCCTGCTGCAAAGAATACGTTTGCTTGCCAAAAAGGAAAGTGAGTCCATAACTTCTTGGATTGTCTCCGCTCTGAGCGCGAAGGTGGACGCGGACTTTAAGGAAGTGTCCTACCATCTAGGCATAGATTGGTCCCACAAGGTAGATCAGTCCGGCTATGTGGTTATGTGCCAGAGCGGTACCGGAGCTATGAAGGTCCTGTCGTTCGGGGTCGTAGAGGGGGATAAGACCGTAGAGGAGCTAGCGGCTGAAGTTGCCGAACGTCATGGTATAAAAGAAATCAACGTCTACTACGAGGGAACCCGTGCCGGAAACGAACAAGAGGCTTGACAAGAAGGCCGTCGAGGCTATCAACGAACGTCTGTCTGACTTTGAGATGTGGTTCGTAAAGAACGTCGATAACAGAGGGATGATCAACGCGGAAAGAGCTATCGTCAGAACCTACATCCATTGGGCGGAGATCTCTCACGAAGACGGGAAGACCGAAGAGACCTAAGTAAAAAAGCTCTCCTCTCATTGAGGGGATTGCTTTGAGAACGGCCTTCCACCTGGACTTCTCCGTTCCTTCTGCCGGGTGTGGTCCCTCCAGAACAGATAGTTCTCCTAGAGTGCTCGAGCCTCCACTATCCTTATGTCAAAGATTTTTCTTTTTTATGCCTTGAATTAGCCCCCGATCTGGTTTAGAATTGATATAGGTTTTATATCAAGGACCTGCTTATGTTTTCGAGCCACCAAGTAAGCGCCATGATGACCCAGCAGAACGCGATGTTCTCTGGGATGAATGCCCACTCCTACAACATAACTGCAGGGATGCAGGGAGCGCCTCCTGTGCCCGTATCCGCAGGATCGTCTCAGCCCGTCACCTACGCCCCCCAAGCGCCGTTCAATACTCAGGCCGCAGCCAGGTCTATTATGGGCGCAGGAATAACAGCAGCGGATATGGCCTCGTCAATCCCCTTAGGCTCTATGGGGCTGGCTGCCGGGGGCGCGGGCTTCTCGGCCGGTAGTGCAATGGCGGGCGGAGGCTTGGCAGGTGGATTAGCAGGAGGGGCTGCCGGTCTTAGTATAGGGATGCTTCCATTGGCTGCTGCTGGGTATGGGTTCAACCAACTGCGCTCAGGTATGCAGGAGTCCCAGGCGTTTAATAACGTTCTGCAGAGCGAGGAGCGTGGCTTCTCCACTGGGGATCGAAGAAACATAGAAGGAGCTGTCAGGGGTCTATCCAAATCTAGAGCGATGTTGTCTGACTTCACAGAGCTTACTAAGTTTACTGACTTCGCCATGTCCAACGACTTCATGAAGGGCGTTAAGGACGCCGAGGAGTTTGCTACCCGCCTCACCGGGATGATGAAAGCGGCTAGGGATATTTCAAAAACGATAGGTGGTTCCTTACAAGACGCAGCTAACTTCATGAATGAGATCAAGGGCTCTGGGATAGGGATAGATACGTCCGACCCCGCAAAAATGTCAGGCATGGCTCGGTCAATATCTACCATGGCCGGTGTTCTTGACGTAGACCCCGGAATGCTCAATCAAGCGATGTCGCAGGGCTCTAGGCTGGCGTGGCAGGCGGGCGGTAGTTTGGTTGCGGGCAGTAAAGGCGGAAGAGCCAACTTTAGGGATATGTCCTATCTGGTTAAAACAGGCCAGATATCTGATGCTCAGATCCAGGAGCTGACCGGCGGAGTAGGAGGCGATCAAGGCCTTATGATGGTGTCAGGGAAAATGAATATGATAGGGCAGCAAATGGCACATGGTAGGCTAGGCAAAGCGTTGGCTGCTGCATCCGCAGAGGTTAGAGACGGAGAGTTTACAGGAGGAGTGAACTCGGATGTCGTCAAAAGGTTCCAGAGCGGGGAGTTGAGTCACGGCGATCTGGTGAAAATGGCTCAAGAAAATTACTCAGCTGGAGGGGGAGAAGGCAACTTCCGCATGAATAAGGAGGAGATACAAGGGAACCTGGGCGGAGAGATGACGGGCTTTGGCTCCATTACGATGATTAAAGGTCTCGTTGATAAGCATATGTCTCAGTTTGGCAAAACTTCAAAGAAAAATCTGCAGTCTTGGATGGCCAGGAAAATTGGCGTAAATAACGACCGGTTTCTTAAGAACCTTATACAAATAGCAAACACGATGGACACAGATTTTGAGGAAGAGATCAAGCGCCAGATGGAGGATAGACTTGCCGATCAAATGTGGGATCAGCACCAGCAAAGATTCCATACGGTTGGAGGGGCTATTAGCAGAGGCACAGATTGGTTTAGAAGAAAAGGATCTCCTATTAAAAAGAGGGGCAGTGACTGGTTAGCGGATGTTTCCGCGGACCTGAGCAGTGCGGGCGACGCCGCGTTTGGTAGGGGGGACAGGACCATACGCTTGGGAGGCTGGGAAAGAGATAGGATGAGAGGCAGAAAATCCTACGATTTTGATCTACCGGACAGACCTAGATCTGAGCAAGCTTCCGAAAAAGCACTGGCAGGGACGTTCGACTTCGAGGCAGGAGTAGCTGACCCTGGTACCTCAACGAGAGCCGGGATTGAAGAGACGTTCGGCAAGATGAGAGAGATAGCCGAGGGTGCTGCTGAAGGCAACGTGGAGAGTGCACTGAAGGGGTATCTTACGTCTAAAGGCAAGGTGGGCTGGGGTGCAGACCTAATGATGAAAAGATTCTACTCTCAGGAAAAGAAGAGTGGAAACGAGGCCTTAACTGGTGAAGACGGCAAGATGTCCAATATAGCGGGTAGGTGGAGCAAGGAAATAGTAGAAGGAAGGACACAGGACTCCGCCGAAATTAAAAATAGGATGAGAGGGCAGTACGGAAAATTGGGTACCTTGTTTGGTAAAATGAAAGGCACCTATGTCGGCCCCCATTCGCCCGTGCGGATGGCAAGGAGGGGCGGGTTTTCGAGTGCTGTGACGGGGCAGAACTTTCAGGCTATGAGCCGCCTTACTGACCCATCAGTTACTAAAGATATCAGGGCAATTGTAGACGGCAAAGAGGGAGGCAAAAAGGAGAGGATTGCTCTCGCCTTGGCCGGAGGCGGTGACGTAACGGATTCCCACAGAAAGGTAGCCGAGAAACTGGTTAATAAATCAGGCGATGAAATAGACGCAATAAGTGAGTCGGTCGGCGTCACTTCAGATATGCGTGTTGGGGCTGCTGATTCCTCTTCGATGCAGGACGAGAACACTGACTTAAAGGACAGAGTAGCTCAGGAGGAAAAACTATTTGGAAGCGATAAAGCTGGCAAAACCTTGACCGCCAGCATGGTAGGAGGAAGTAAAGAGGAGAGCTTGGAGCGTCTAGGCCTGGCAGGAGACGACAGTGTACTGGGTGATTTGAAGGGCGCAGCCGGGGAGTTGGGCAAAGGAGAAGGAAAGTCCGCAGCTTACGCTGGGTTCGTGTCTTCCGCTATTATGAAAGGAAGGAAGAGGCTTGGAGCAGGAGGTAGGCTTCCCTTGCCGGGTGCCGGTCCTGTTGCTGCTGATGTTAATGAGCTCGAGGGAATGATTCCTGCTCTTACAGGGAAAGGAGCAGGACCGCAAAGCGCCAGAATGAGTCTGGCTAAACAGATGAGGGGGGACGCTTCAGGCGTTGCTGACTCCTTGGTAGCGGGCCCTCTTAATGATAATCAGCTCGAGAAGTTCATGAAAGTCTGGCTGGAAAAGTTCACGAAGCTGGAAGAGGATACAGGGACTCCTGAAGGAGCCGAAGGAGGAAAGTCGAAGGGCGGAGGCGGAGGCAGTGATAAGAAGGATGAGGCCATAGTCAAGATGATGGACCTTGTCGCACCAGCAATGACCTCCATGAACGACGCGATGACCGCGGCCAATTCACTTAGTACGAAGATCCTTGAGAATGCAGCATCCCAAGACACATTCAATAAAAAGGTCGTTGATATGATAGGAAAGCTAGGAACATGATAGGAGACCGACTCACTAAACACGTTTCGGTGAACTCGCGCAGGCTTCGTTTGAAGTTCTTCGAGGGGATTCTTATTGACGACCTACTCCGGTTTCAGACTGAAGCCGTTGCTTATGAATACAGGGCCAACAGGAAGGGCGCTTTCATGCAGTTAATCCCCAAGGCGGAAAGAGACAGACTAATCCGTCTAGGAGTGGAGTCTAGATAATGGCACTTCCCTTCCAGCCAGTTGCGCTGATCACTGGTTTCGTTGAAGAGACGATGGATGAGATGCTGAGGGGAGCCTCTTCTGCTGCGATTGCTGGGGGCCTGCTGAAGACTAAGAACGTCAACACCAACCCCTACAGGTGGGTGCGCCGCCCGGTTCGCGGAATTCAAATCAAGGAGGACTCTTTCGTTATTCTGCGCGTAGAGACTGTCGATGGTACTAAGATCCTTGACGTGCATAATACAAGCGCCAAAGGGGGTAAAGGAAGTCCTTACTCCAACTTCTTGGTGACTGAGGTGAATGAGTCCAGAGCAGAAAAACGGCAGATAGTAGAGACATTCGGCGACTCCTTCTCTTTCTTCTTCGGGGAGAAGGTCACGGTGTACTCGTTCAGCGGTTGGCTTTTGAACACGGAGGACTTTCCTTGGAAGTCCGAATGGATAGCTAACTACAACGACTATTTAAGAGGAACGAAGCTCGTAGAGAATAGGGCCAGGGCGGTTATCGAGGTGGATAACGCCATACTAAAAGGCTACCTTCTGAGCACAAACGTGCGTAATACGTCGACAGGCCCCTACACCTGCGCCTTTAGTTTTGACATGCTGGTCGTAGACTACGCGACCACTGAAGACGTGGAGATGACTGAATACCCGCATGGGTCTAACACCATAGGAGCCACGATACAGGGGAAATACGAGAGCATTACGTTTAAGTCAAGACAGGCTATTTTGAAGTACATGGATGGTATGCCGGGTATCCTCGATACGATTGCTCTTGGAATAGCTAATATACAGTCCACGATAAATAGGGTCCTTATTTACCAGGCCCAGACGATTCTTTATGGCCGTAACATCGTCATTCCAAGAGGAAGCGGAGGTTCCAGTGAAGTGGCTGTGGCTGCTTCTGGTTCTTTTGGTGGGATCACTAGAGGAGACATGGCAGCTGCAGTCCTCGACATGAATGAACAGACTGGCAAGAAGGGCATCGGGGCTTCCGCCACAGCTAAGTACCTTGCTACTGGCGGACTCTTAACACCGCCTGTACCCGTAAACTTCACCCCGCAAGGGGGCAGTTTTGTTGGGGCATACATTAGGACGTACGGTCCTATAATCTTAAATATAGATGAGTATGTCGGCGGTAGTGCTCTTGGGGCTGATGACGAGGCAGTAACTGGTCTTTTCGGTCGTGATGTACCTCTAAGTGTGTCTGCTCGTGAGGCAATGGCCAACTCTAGCATAGATGCCGCTATAGGGCAGCAGGCGCAGATGGACGCCCTCTTGCAGGCTGAGTTTATGAATAGAGGGATGCTTACTTCCCATTTGTCAAATGACCTGGCTTACGAAGCTATCCTGACGGCAGGAAGAGTCGGTTTTGGTGTGGCTACGTATTACGCAAACAAGTCTCTGTTCGCGTCAATGCAGGGTAAGTACGAGTATGGTCACGACGTGTTCGTTGTCAATCCTTTCTACACAGGGACCGTTAAAAAGGCTGATTTGGCCTATCAGTATAAGGGGGCCACAGAGTGGGTAGAGCCCTACGGAAAAGACGAGACTGAGGTGGATAGGGCCCCGACTTATAATAGATTCGAACAGAGCTCTGTTGGGAGTTAACGTTGGCTAAAGGATCTGCCAAGGCGCTAAAACTACGGCTGTTTATCGAAGGGTACGAAGTACCAGTCATATCCGCCGTGGTGCAGTGCGTCATTGACTCCCCTGTCTTGGCAGCAATTCAGATAATAGCTACAGACGCATCCTTAGCTATCCCGCCAAGAAGCATGATTCATCTGTTCTTTCTAGACGATGTGGGCGAGAGGACCTTCGCGTTTGGAAAGGATTTTGAAAGCACTGTATTGCCAGACGGTGATAATATTTACCGCGTCCTTTTTTGTGGAGAGAATATTGGGTTTACCTTCAACCAGGACGTGTCCAGTCGTTCCCTAATCCTGCAGTGTACTGACTTTTCCAAGTACTGGGGAGAGGTAAATCAGTATACGCACACTTTGTTTGATATGAGCGGGACCTCGAAGTTCTTTAACGCTGACTCTAACTTCGCTCCGGGTTTTCTTTCGTCTCATACCAGTATCATAAAAGCCGCTTTGAATGAAGGAGCTGCTGGTGGTGTACGCTCGGCTCACCTAGCCCATTGCAAAGGAATGGTCGGGGGAGTTGTTCGTCTTCTTGAGAAGATGGGCGGTGTGTACCCTCCGTCTACGTCGCAAGCACACTTGGGGTCGAATGAGTTCTACTCTTTCGCTCAGCTAAGGGGCCACATACTGGAGCAGATAAGTTCGGACTCTGGGGAAGGTGCCGTAAAGCTGTTTAACTCGAAGACGTTCATGAGCTGGCTGTTTGGAGGAGGCTTAGGAAACTTGGGGCAGATGATCAGCTTCAGGAGCGTCATCAAAAAGGTCGGAGAGTTTATATTCTATCAGATGGCCCCTCAGTGTTGCCCCCGATTCATATCGGATCTTACTACTTCTCAGGGGGCAGAGGCCATGCTTCAGGCTGGAATGCAGGTCAACCCCTTGGAAAAAGCTGTCCCTATAAGCAGACTAGTGTACAGAGTCCCAACTCTCGGACCCTTCTACGCTTCTATGGCTGACCTGTACAATAAACTCAAAGCCATAAAAGGCGGCCTTACAGAGCCTGGCCTCCCTGGTTCGGAAGTGGCAAATACGATGAATCTCACTTCCTTACGCGGAATATATGGCGGTCTTACTGAGAGCTTCGACGATATTCAAGCTTTGATCATTAATTCAATAACAGAAGATCCTTCCGTACAAGCTAGTTTAGGTGCGACGCTCAGTCAGTTCGCGGCTATCTACTCTGCTATCTTGAAGGAAACGGTTGCCATGAAACTGCCTGGGTATACCTCTACATTGGCAAAAGCAGGGATAGACACTGTCCTTCCCCTCATACAGACCTTAGTAAAAGCGGCTGTAGCTGAGGAGATCGCTGACAATGTTAAGGTGAACTTGAGAGGAAGGCTCCTAACTCAGATATTCAGGCCCGACTGTTGGTGGGCAGCTGCTCCTACCTGCAATGTTGTTTTCCCGGACCAGTTCACCAGTGTCTCTTATCAAAGACAATACGACAAGGAACTCACCCGGCTTAGGACGACCTCCGACGACGGTCTATTTGGTGGCGGCTTTTTCATGACGTACAATTACGCCCCCACCGCCGTGAAGTTCGATAAAGGGGTACAGTTCCACGAGAGGTTCACCGGCATAATCCCGCACATAATGAAGCTCCCACAAGCTAAAATGTACGGGGCGGCAGGAGGCGGCTCGTCGTACGCTCAGAGAACTACTGACTACAACTTCTTCAATTACAGGCTGGGTATGCGCCAAGCCTCTGTGTCCATGCGCTTCAACCCGTACATAGCTCTTGGATTCCCGGCTGTTGTCATTACTAAAAGGATATTCTCAGTCGGTGCGGACGGGAAACCTTACGCGGATGTAAAAGCGGCCAAGGAGGCTATGCTGGCTGAAGGATACGCTACGCCTAACCAGGTGGTCGGTTTGGTGGTCAGCCTCTCTCATTCTGTAGATCAAAACTCCGGGACCACACAAATTGCTTTGTCTCACGCAAGAACGCATAAGACGGATGATGCGTTCATAACAGGAGCTGCTGAGCGTGACCTAGTCACGGGAAAGAGAATGCGTCCTTTCAGGATAAAATACACGGATGCTGTGGCGGCTTATAAGGACGGTGATTTGTCCCTCCTTGACATACTGAGGGCGTCTTCCCCTTACATAGAGTTGACCAGGTACTACAACATAAAGGGCACACCGGCTGAGGCCACCCTCTTCCCTGATGGGCCTGTAAAGTTAAAAGAGTACGAAGATGGAACCTCTATGTTGGTCCCTGTTCAAGACCCTGAGATACTTGGAAAGCCCGGATTGGCGGGAGGGACGGTTGAAGAGGTAAGGGTAGACGACGCTACATTAGTGGCGGACCCAATAAATCCGCTCACCTATTTGTACAGCTCTGTCACTATATTTGAAAAAGTGGAGATTGAAATAGACAATACGAAGCCGGATGCGCCGTTTGAGGATGCGGTCACGCCACCGTGGGTAGACGACATCTATAGAAATGAATCGATAGGACCTGAGTTCTACAAGAAGGAAGCCCTAGGCTGTACAGCCATAACGGACCCAGCCGTGTTCAGCGGAAAAGACTCTCCCTCCCAGGAGGAGGCCATAGACTCTATAGCGTTTATGTACGATCGTATTAAGAGAACGACGTCTGGGTCGATCGAGCCTTTTATAGAGAGCTATGTGTTCAGACCGATAGCGACCATGGGAGACATCTTTGGGCGGCATATTTATCTAGACCCTATTACAGGAATAGCGTATCCAGCCGCCATGGACCCGGCAAGAGCCAGGTCCGGTTTAACAGCCAAGGATCTAGGCTCTCTGACTGCTCAAGCTCGTTGCGGCTTCCACACGGCTAGCTCCGGCGAAGGCTTGAAAAACCTCATGGGTCTTTTAGGAGAAGGACCACAGGCTATTCTTACGGGGACGAAGTACTCTACTGGAGCTGTGTACTCCGGTGAAATTAACGAGCTGGACACGAGAGATGAAAGAGCTAAATTGGTCAAGCAATACGTCAAAGAGCTTGAATTATCCGGGGGAGGTCTCTTAGGATAATGCTTGTCTTATACGTACAGATAGGTCTATACTTTTTCGGTCTCTAACTGAGGAGAACCCAGATGCAAATGGAAAAGGTGGCGCAGGGACTGAGGCAGGCTAAGGACAGCCCCGGTCTGTACTTCGAAAAGGTAGGCATTAGCTGGAAGGCTTTGAAGACCCCCGCTGCTATTCTTGGCGGTGCTGTGGCGTATCAGCAAGGGGACAAAGCCCTAAAGGACTTGAAAACAGGAAGAGCGATGCGTAGGCAGTACGAGGGAAGACGGTGATAAGCGCTTACGCTTTAGCTGCTTTCTCTGACGAGCTGTCTAAGATAGCCAACATGTCCATTAGTATGCCTGCTTCTTCGCAGGATATGAGGACGGGGACTGTCGGGATGAAGCCTACTTTTTCTACAGCCTCCAGTAAGAAACCGGCGATGAGAGCCTTTAGACAGAGTTCGTCCGTAGCTTCTTTTGGCGGGAAGTTCAACCCAGCGAAATCGCCTAGTTGAGGTGACGGTGCAAATTTTCAGCCCTACATTCGGAAACTTCTTCGCTAAGGTCGAAGAGTCCAGAAAAGACAAGGACCGCGAGCTGTGGCAGTCTTGGAAGGAGAACGGAAAGAAGAAGCAGGATCTTAAGCCTCTTCTGCAGAACCTCCGTCCGTTTGTGAACTACTATATGAACCCGTACCTGAAGGCGGACATACCTGTACCCAATAAAGCCATAGAAGCCTGGTTCGAAACAGAGACGATAAAGGCCGTAAGAACCTACAACCCTGACAGGGGGGCCAAGCTTACCACTCACGTCCGCAACAAAATCAGGACGGCTGAACATAAAATAAAGAGGTACCAGAATGTTGGGGCCATCCCCGACCACAGGGTGAACAAGATTGGTAAGTTCGAAGCAGCGCACAATCAGCTGGCAGATCACCTAGGTCGGCCTCCAGATAGCAGAGAGATAGCTGATAAGTTAGGGTGGAACGAAAAAGAAGTGACGAGGATGCAGTCTGAGTTGCGTAGAGACCTTACGGCGTATAGAGGCTTTGAGCCTAGCTACACGTACGTTCCTCCTAAAGACCGGGAGACCCTAAGACTGTTGGAGTATGAGTTATCCCCGGAGGAAAAGATTGTTTTTCAACACAGCTTCGGTTTGGGTGGAAAAGCACAACTGAGGCCTGGCGATATAGCGAAGGAGTACAACTGGAGTCCCTCTAAGGTGTCGAGTCTGAAGAAGAAGATAAGCGAGAAGCTTAGGGAGCATCAGTAATGGCTCAGGTAGGACAAGACCCAGTAGCAGTAGCAAAGCAAGCCGCGGCTTCGGCCGAGGTTAAAGCGGAGGATGCGGCGAGTTCTGCGGAACAGGTAGTTAAACTGAACCAGTTTGTGGCGATCTTTAATGTGATGGCAGTAGAGGAAGTGGTCCGCCTAACTTCCGATCTTGCTTTTCTCACAGAGATCAAAATGAAGGAAGACCCTTCGGCTCAAGTTCTGGAGTTCGCGTCGGCTGTAGCAGAGTCCAGCATAACTGATTATGTTGGTTTTTTAACCCGTAAGAAGCGGAAAAAAGAAGGAGAATGAGCATGAGTGACGAGAAACAGAAAGGACAGATTCAGCTGGAGGAGAACGACTCCCTGAAGATCCAGGTCAAGACCATGGAAGTGGCTACTACGCAGAAAGACATCCAGATTCTGCGTGCTCAGTACGACATGGCTAACCAGGCGTTCCAGAAGGCGAGAGAAGGCCAGATGGAGATGCTGGAAGAGGTAGGGAAAAAGGTCGGCGTAGATCTCCGTCAGTATCGGATTGACCATAACACCCACACGGCGTTTATGGCACAGCCTCAGGGTATGCCCGGTAGCGGACCCATGTCCCCCCAGATGAATAACCAACTCCAGGAGCAGCTCGCTAAGCTGAAGGAGAAAAAGGATGCCGGTGAAGCCAAAGATAACGCAGGTAAAGGCGACGAAGCCAAAGCCGCCGAAAGTGAAGCCAAATCCTAAGACCAGTAGGAAGGGAAAGAGATGGATGCCCTCTCGTTAACAATAGAAGCTACGGACGTAAATAAAGTTCGTGAGCTCTATACGCATATACGCGTGTGGCGTTCGTCCACTGCTACCGGCACCTACGCACTAGTTACCGCCGATGAGGCGGAACCGGCTACGATGGCCGGTTCCGTCGACGCTCCGTACACGTTTGCTAGCGACTCTCTGCAGATTAAAATAGACGACGACCTGGCTCTAACAGTAGCCTTGGACGGGGCCTATTCTCTGTCTCAGTTGATAAAGGAAATAAACGATACGTTTGAGGCGGAGTACGGCTACACGATAGCTGATGAGCTGCCTACCAACACGAACCGTTTACGTCTTAGGTCGCCCATTACAGGCCGTGAGTCCCGCCTGGAAATAGTTAGCGGAGTTGCTGCCGCTGCACTTATAGGGCTTACTGTAACTGCAGTTTTAGGCTACCAAGAGCACCTGCTTCTAAGGAAGAACGTGTTCGAGTACACCTTCTGGGAATCCGCCGGTGAGCTGTCTTACTGGTACCGGACTGACTACTATAGCGTAGAGACCGGAGCGACAAGCTCTGTGTCCGATCCAAGGCAAGGGGAGCCCACGTCCATAGTGGACCCGACCTCTTTGTCTTTGTGCAGAGTCAGCATGGCCAACATCGGAGGTCAGCCTATTCCGGACGTAGAGATACGTTTCTTTATGCTTCCTCCTTTCGAGGATATACTGGTAGCAGGCTCTCCGGTTACGGTGTTCCCCACAGATCCCATACACATAACGACTGATGGCTTGGGTTACGCAGAAACCTCGTTAATACGGGGGATGAACGTCCGTGTCGTTGTGAGAGGGTCTTGGGTCGTACGAGATTTCGAAGTACCGGATCTGGATGAGTTTTACTTGTTCGATCTCGTAGGGACGTCTCCCGACGGATTTGATATAGCCAAGCCTGACTACACATGGGCTAAGCTAAGGAGGACTCCAGGTGAATGAAGCACAACTCAAAGCGACGGCCAGAGAGCTGATGAAAGTGGCCTCTGTTATGAAGGCAGTCCCAGGCACCAGTGTGGCGTCTAGAGGTGTCCGCGGAGGTGAGCTTTGTTCGACGGGCCAGACTATGATTCGAAAGGTAAGGCTCCCTAGAATAAAAGGGGTGAACATGGAGAAGATGGCGCTGTTGCCTGCTCTGGTTGCTGGTGCGGGTGTGGCCGCCCTTGGGCACGCTGGCCACAAGGTCTATAAGACCGGGAAGAACGCCGCTATATCTGCGGACACACCAAACAAGCGTTACCTATCTCGTCTTAGAATGAAATACCAGGGGCACGCATAATGGCTTTGGAAACTGTTAACATAATGATACTGGACGACGCCACTATCCCGCAGGAAGTGGACGGCGTTCTGGTCCGAGTGTACGATGAAACTGGAGTCACCTTTATCGTGGAAATGGTATCTGGAGCAGTCAACCCAGGAGAGGTCGAGTTCATTCTGGACGGTGCTGTTTCTGGGACTGTGTACCAGCTTCGATTCTACAAGATAGGAATACGGGTAGACTCACCCCAGTACGCGGAGGTATTCTCCCCGTTCGTTCCTGGGGACCATGACTTCGACATTACCATACACGATGTTCTGTCCTTGCAGACAGCCACGGATTCGTCGTTGTGTAGGCTGTCAGGTATGGTCACTGACGTGTCTGGATTTCCGGTAAAGAACACGCGAATGAAGGTAAGGCTCACCCGGCATCCTGTTGTGGTAGGCTCCTTTCTCCTGGTCAGAGAACGCGAGATACAGTCGGACGCTGAAGGAATCCTGGTAGCTGATCTGTACAGGGGAGCGGACTACGATGTCGTGCTCAACGGGTACGAAGAGCTGACTATGTGCATTCATATCCCAGACAAGCCAGCTTTCAGCATGTTTGAGGTCTTACTCCCCTATCCGAAAGTGCTGACCTTTACTCCCAGCACCACCGTGTCCCTACCGGCTGGTTCAGCTGTTAACACCGTTGCGGTCTCAGCTCTTATGTCTGACGAACAGGAGATAGACTCAGCGTATCTCGGCGCGTACCTAGACTTTTCTAGCTCCGACGAAACTGTGGCCGCAGTGCAGACTATGGCTGACGGCCACTTGAGTATTTCAGGAATTAAGGCGGGATCGGCTCAGATACTGTGCGCTATTAGAGCGACAACTGTAGATCCTAGGATCGTTCCAGCGGCTATTTCGTTCACTCCTTTGGACGTATTGGTGACTTAGTGGCTATTTCTAGTGCTCAAATTAAACAGGTCGTGGAGGAAGTGCTCTACCGTGGGGCTTCTGGCACGAACACGTTTGAGTACATAAAGGAACAAGTAGCTCTGTTGATGGAAGTCACCCCGAAGATCGGCATTGCTTTCGCCAGGTACGGAGCGAGGCACATACAGAGCCAAATTACGAGCTACGAGGCGCTGTGTCTGGAGCTGTGCTATTCGTTGAAAGACAGCAGTAACCCTAAGGGAAAGTTTGACAGGAGCGTAATTACTAATCTGAGCAAGGTTACTTCCTTGGTCAAGAACATGCCGTCTGGCAAGTACTCTACAGGGAATACTATGTTGAGGCGGGCCGTGGAAAAAGTAGAGGACGAAGTCCTGCCTATTATCACGTCCAGACTAGGAGGAGAGCGCGATTCTGGTACCCGATCTTCCAGAGAAGAAGCCCGGAAGAAAATACCAGGTCTGGTCAAAAGAGAGGCCTCCCTAAGGGCGGAGATCGATAATAATATATCCAGGCTCGGCGATGCTGCTTATCAATATTCGACTACGAATTTCAAAAGCTTGGTGTCTAAGAGGCTATTGTCCAGAATAGACAGTACGGCCCAGGACCTGACGCGCTTTTCGGAGTCTGCATCCGACAATAGATTGGCGGAAAGGGTGGAGGATTTCTTCCTGTACTCGCAGGCTATCCGAGGAGTGATGGCTATTCTGGAGAAAGATACATGGAGTTCTGAGAAAATAGTTATGTCTCAAGACCAGAAGAGACACACCAAGCCAGCGGGCAACACGCTTCGAATGCAGGATACAGGGCCGTACACCCCAAGAACGGTACAGCTCAGGTCAGCTCCGTACAGAATGCTTACCGCAGGCTCAGTGACGTTTACTGTCGGAGGGCAGCACATCAAGACAGTGACGTTTGACGATATATTTGATAGTCCCTTTGTTATCGGTTCTTCGATAAGCGGGCTGGACCTGGAGGGGGATAACCCCGCCGCCCCGCCTGCTATCTTCCCTGATTACGGGAATAACCACCTTTACTTTGAAACGTCTAGTGGAGGGGAGGGGGAGGTAATTCTTATCCCTGGCTCTTCTGTTGCCGATGTTATCAGCAGGATCAATACTGATCCGAATTTATACGCTACTTACTACCCGATACCGCCTGGGTACAGCCCGAGGCTGTGGGTTTTTTCGGATAATGTGTTTGATATTTATGTGCGAATTAGGGTAGACCCCGCTGATTGGTCTCTGTACGGCCCTACCTTTCCTGCTGGGAGGCCATGGATGGGGTTTGTCGTTAGAGGAAACGGGGAGTCTTACTACCCGTCGTGGTCCGCACATCAAGAGCTACGCCTTCCCGTTGGCTACGGGTTCATGCCTTTCTTCCCTGCTGAAGTTCTTAGAGACATGATCCTATACGAGGGGGATGGAAGTGTCGATTTCTCTACGTACTTAAACGTAGAAGTGGTCAATACGCTAAGGCTTTCCAGAGACGATTTTATCCTGACTCCCGACAAGGCTTCGCCTCTTTACGACGTAGCTCTGACTGTTCCTGAAGTTGACTTCGACTATTCAGCCTCATTCACGGCCGGAGACCACGTAGAGGTACGGACGGGGTTCCCAGGTTCGTACTTTGTATCTGAAGTCACTGCAAGCGAGGTAAAGCTTTTCTTCTTCGGGCAGTCTCCTAGTAATCTGAACACAGACCCGTTGGATGAGCCGGTAATCGATTGTTCTGCCGAAGTTTCCATGAAAACGGTAGAGCTGACTCCGGTAGGTACCTCTTTAGGCAACACCCTGGAGATCTCCGGAGACTCTGGTGTTCTTACTGCACTGGGCCTGGTAGCGGGTATATACAGTCCCTATACGGTGAACTTTGAATTCTCAGGAAGGAAGAGCAAGAACACGAAGACGGACGAGGTTGTGGCTCCTGCTGACATTGGGTTAGCGATTGGGGACACTATAAGCCTATTCAACCCCCCACTGAATTTCACCATATCCGCTGTTGAGGAAAAGAGCGTAGTGATAGGGACGATAGTTCCGGGCCCTCTTCTTCGCATATCTCCGGATGTTGCAATAGTGGACTCAGACATACTTAGATTCGAAGTGATGTTGGACAGAGCTGTTCCTGAAAGCTCTTGGACGATTAGTAAAAAAGACGAGGGCGTGAAGAGAAAACACCCAAGGCCTCACCCAAGGAGACGGTAATGGGAGAGCCGATTACGAATGAACTGCTCCTACGGGCAGTAGGAAACAAAGCTCTATCCTTGCAGAAGATAATAGAGATCGTTCATGGGCTTGAAATGCTTATAGCTAATCCTGCCAGTAAGGATGAGTTCGAAGAGCTTACGGGAGAGCCGTACGAGGAACTCAGTGATGCTATTTACGAGTTGTTCGATGGGATACCTATAGTGAGTCCGGACTTGGAGTACGCAGCAGACCAGCTCATGTCGTTACTGGAGCAGGGAGGCTTTGATAGAGCCAGGGAAGCGCTTATGTTTGGCGATGTGACTGCCTTTTTTGCTATGAGCGAGGGGCTGGCCTCGTCTGCTTCTTACGCTAAAAGTTTGGTGGAGGATTTCGGGGCGGATCACGTCCAACCGGAGCAGCTGGAGGAGTTGAGCAAGTTCATGAGCAGCAGGGGAGTATTTAGGCCCCCTACGTCTTTTACCAAAGAGGAATCCGTGTATCTGAAGATGCAAACCGGAATCGGTAGTAAGGATGCGTAATGGCTGATGTCGACACCAAGCCTATTGGAGCTGCGTTTGAGTACGTAAAGGCCTGGGAAATGCGAGAGCATTACGGAAAGATTACTTTCGGTAACGCCTTGGCTGAGGCCGTAGACGACATAGAGGGAAAGAAGTTCAACCCAATGTTTTCCGATAGCGGAGAGAAGGTGTCTCAGATAGACAGGATCAATAACCTCATCTTGAAACTAGCTGAGACGGTGGCCTCTGTAGCAAAGGCCGCCGGGGAGCAGGCCGCGGAATGAGCAAAGATTTAGCCGTAATGAAACTGATGGACGTCATAAATCCCTCTGGTCTGGAGTACCACGACGGCCTTCCTCCGTCTCTTCACATACAGGCTCCTGGCTTCAGCAATATAGAGGGAGTCTATATAAACGGCTACAAGTCCCCTGAATTCTTCCAGCAGAGTAAGACCATGCTCGTAGCACAGCTACCGGACGAAGTACTAGGGGATACTTTGCGTAGTCTTACCGTTCTGAGCTATTCGTTTACTAGCGCCACAGAGCAGAGTATGCTCAAGTGGGTTCTCGGCAAGCGGACTAAGTCTTACTCCGGTTTATTGAAGCTCGTCCAGAACTTCACGATGAAGCTTTTACAGACGCCCGGAAGTGACATATTCGACCTTAGTGCCGGGGGAGGTCTTCTTGCTATGGTGGGCAAGCCCGGTACAGGCAGCAAGAGTTCCGTCACCAACGACGTAGTGTCGGCGATAAACTATACGCAGAGTTACTTAAAAAAGAGGCAGTCGACGATGAATATTCCTAACGACGAGAAGCTGCTTCATGCTAGGTTACTGTCTGTAGGGTTCGCAGAGGAAATCACTGCTGTGAAAGCCTCGGTCGAGCTGACCAGCATGGCAGGGGACTCGGCTGCCTCTAACATAACGAACCTTACTGGTTTCGGGAGCTTTTAATGGCTACTCGCTTGGAAGATCTGAAAGCATTTATTGTTGAGCTCATTCAGGAGTTCGATCCGACCATAGACACTTCTAACGGAAGTCCCGTGGACATGGGCGTCATCGAGCCTATCCTTACCCGCCTTAGTCCTGATCCTATAGAAACCGACACGTACGAGTTTCTCAGGACAAAGCTTGCCCAGGAACATCCCGATAAGGCTGTGGGGGATGAAGACCAGCTAACGGACATGCTAATAAAGCCACTGACTCTCTTTCTTGAACCATTCAAAAGAGAGATGCAGCACATGAGGCATAAACAGAGTCTCGCGTACTCCGACCTTATGTCTGTCGAAGAGGTAGGCGAGATTACCGACAATCTGTTTATCGCAAGGGACAAAGGGAGAAAGGTAAACGGCACAGTACGAGTCTACTACGATAACCCGATACCGGATACTGTCACACCCAGCGTTCGCTTTTTCACACCAACCGGCACGTCCTTCTACCCTGGAACGTACCAAGCTATAACTGCCCAGCAAATGATTCTGCAAAGCGAGGATGATCTCTACTACTGGGACGTCTTCATAGTTGCCGCGGAGGCTGGCACTGACTACGACATAGACGAAGGTCTCCTTACCGGAGTGGAGGGAATCCCGGACGCGGTGAAGGTCTCCAATAAAAACAGCTTCTCCGGGGGGTTCCCTGCTGATACGAAGGAAAGCTTGATCTCGAAAGCCAGCACATCTTCGGCAGAGAGATCGCTCACTACGGCCAGAGGCATACGCTCCAGAATTTATGACCTGTTCGGGGATGTCAGCGCTGTCCAGCCTATTGGGTATCAAGACGTGGAGATGAACAGGGACATTCTGGTAGGAAGCGATAGAGGCATAGCCTACGCTTCTGGGATGGGTATATTGATAGGCCACTACGCCCTGGTATTCGTTACCTGGTACTACGACGTAGTGGGTACGGATAGTTCTTTGGACGTGGGGGATATTCTGGATGTGTACTATCCGGAACTTCTGGTGGATTTGCAGCCCTCTCTGTCTAGAAACGAACAGTTCGAGGTAATGCATAAGTGGTTCGACTTGGGAGAAATAATCTACGGAGACGAAGCATCCCCTCTGGACCTTCTCTTCGTAGAGCTGGACAAAGAGTCGGATGACGCGACTAGCTCGCTGGGTTTTGTCCCAATTTCTTTTGTATGGAGAAAGGGCACTAGTTCGATAAACCTGTCAGACATTCCCGGCGGCATCACTAAGCCAAACACCGACTGGGGTACTCTGCAAATCCTCAGCAACGAGTTGCACATAGGCGGCCATACGGATGTATTCATCCGGCCTAAGTCAGTCCAGGACAAGAGCTTGGTCCTGACGGACATACCGTCTAAAACGCCTGTTGCGTTTGGAGAGGACCTGACTGTCCTAGCTAACGTAGCTTTGGCCCCTTTGAACAGGGTCACTACCGGAGAAGACCTAACCGTCAACGGCGTAAAAGTCGGGATGTTCCTGCACATTGAAAACGGAGTAAACGAAGGCCTGTACAGAATACTAAAGGTAGATAGCAACCTGGAAACGATAGACCCCCCGACTGAATTCTATATGTTCCTGGACGTCAACTTTAGCGACGCTGAGCCTCCGCTAAGATTCAGGGTGTACGACGACGTCATCCTGGACTCCATCGAGATCACCAGGACCATATACCCTATGAGCGGGGCCTTTACCCTAAACCTCACTGCTTCCGCTGGGTATCCTAACGTAGAAGTAAATGCTGACCTCGTTGGGTATGGAGCGGCTGTAGGGGACATACTGGAAATACAGGACGGGCCTGACAAAGGCGTGTACACTATTACCGCTTTCGACGCTGTTAATGGAGGCTACGAGCCCACGCTGTCTCGTACAATGACGTCCTCAGGGTCCGGCAGGTTCTTCAAAGTGTACCGAGTGTACAGCGGAATAGAGAGGCCTCTGGTACGGTTTAAGGACGTGGATATCCTGGACTCGTCAGAGCAAAAGACTGGCGTGACTGTACCATACGGTATGCCCGTCGACATAAGGAACACCTGCTGCCTTCATAGTGCAGAGGACATTTGCTGCGGAAACTACGGAGTCTTCCTCCCGGACTTTTACGAGCTAGTTAATGAGCAGGTCCCGGAGACTCTGCTGGATGTAGAGTCTATGAGAGCGGAGAGGGAATTCGGGCACATGTTTGCTGCGGCATACAATGCCTTGGATAGAGCCTACGATTCTGTTCCGGAAGGAGCCTTAGAGAAGTTCGGCCAGGTCATTCAATTCTACGATCCTGAATGCGACGGTTTCGTTTTCCCTGTGCTGGTGCCGGACATAATGGGGGACGAGGGCACCACTCTTCGCTTCGTCGAGTTCTGCATCCCTAGGTCTCTGTTTGACGGAGACCACAACATGTTCCTGGCTTTCCCCGATTTTCCGTGGGGGTCCTTCGCTCGTTTCATAGAAAGCACTTACAGGTTCTCCCTGGACGATACTTCCGGGTCTGTGGCTAATTACAGAGCACCGGCTTACGCCTACCCGTTCCCTGACATCCCCGATAACTGCGTAGCTCAGGGAAGAAAAGGCGACATCCTCGTAGTCAAGAATGGAAAAGAGGCTGGAAGCTATATTATAGAAGACACGTTCCTGTACGACTTTGATCTCGGTACAGCTGTTGAAAACTGGGTGGATCATATCGGGCCTATGCCTGCGTGGTGGCCTCACTTGACAGGACAGCCGTGGCCTCCTGTGTGGTTCTGGCCCAAAGGTCCCGGCTCTACTGCAATATATCCACCGAGCGAGCCTTATTGGTGGTCGTACAACGAGACCGCTCGTGTGTGGGATGGCATTGCCGCTACCGCCAACTTCGGTCTCCCAGAAAAAGCACCTTATTGGTGGAACAACATGGGCAGGCTTTTTCTGGGAGACCTCGGCTACTTGGCGTGGCCTCAAACCGTAGCTTTTACCCCGAACCCCTACTGGTGGCCGGTGCTGTCGCCAGATCTAGCGCACTTTATCGCTTTTCCAGGGCTGTGGCCTGTGTTGGATATGAAGCCGCCCTCCTGGCTACCGGAGACAGGACTTCCTACAGAGGTAAATATATTCAATTTCGATGAGTACTCAGACCTGTGGGAAGGGATGGATCTCACGCAGGGGCTAGGGGCTCTGCTAGACACTCTGTTCGGTTCCTGGCTTCCTATGATAACTCCGCACAGACCGCTGGGTGAGTTTTACTCTAAGGAAGGCGGGCCCGACTGGCCACCTAAGTTCGAGGTCCCGTCTACGGCACCTCCTTGGTATCCTACGTCAGGAGAATGGGCAGGCTTAACGTCGATGTACCCGTCGGGAACTCCGCCTCTTTGGTGGGACGAAGACCTGGACGGTGAGTGGACTGGTTGGGAAGAGATTTATGGCGTGTACCTGAGCTTCGAGGACTTCCTTAGCGAGAACGTATTTCCAAAGTGGAGTGCCTCCAGGTCCATTAAATTTCCCATAGGAATAGCCAAGACCAAGTGCCTTTTCCCTGGCGTACCGAAGTGGCACTGCTTTACGGACTACTTGCAAGAATCCACTGAGGTCTACAACGAAATAGTAGATCTTCTCATAGCTATTCTGCCGGACCCGTACAAGTCCATAGTGCGTATTTACGGGAAGTCTATTATAAACAATTTCTCAGCTCTCTTGGAAAAGGTAGGCTCTATGCCTGCTATGCTGGGGCTGATAGCTAATGCGTTTGCAAGTGTCGCGTCTTACGACCGCGGAGTGTTTCCGTATGTGGCCACTCTTCTTTACAACCTGTGGGCTATGTTCACAATAAAGGACTGGGACATCGGTGGTACGGTCTACTGGGGAGAAGACGAGGATGCTATCACTGAGGAAGTGATCGACGTAGCCGATCTGCTGGAGAGAGCGTTCTCAGGTATTTTTGCTGAGTACTGTATAGAGAGGCCAGCCAAGGGAGTTCTCAGGACGTACTTCGCAGATCCTGTTACTTTCGAAGCCTCCTCCATGTGCAATGAGCCTACTATCTTCACGACGGAGGAAGAAGGGGCTGAGTACCTGTTCATTACGGAACCCGAGCATGAGTACACCATAATTCCGGCTCAAACAGAGGAAGGGGAACCCGGTATTCTGGATCTTCCTAGAGAGCTCGAATTGGTGAATTACCTGAGCGGTGTTCTAAGGTTTTGCGATGTCACCATACCGACGCCAGCCATGATGGAGCTCCAGGTCGGGAGAGACAAAGTGGACATTCATCACGAGAGATTCTTCTACGGAAGGATGTACGCGTGGATGCACACCACGGCTGAGCTGATAGGGGACATGGACGTATACAGCCACACGATTACCATTAACCCTACGTTCCCTACGCTCAGTAACGAGTCCGAGCTGGGGATACGGACGCTTGAAGGGTCTAATCTTGTTCAGCTTCCGAAGGTGGAAGCGTCTCAGTTTTCTGTAGGCGCTATAGCCACTCTGCCCTCGTTCTTAGATCTGGCCCAGAGACCCGTAGCACTGGACTTCTTAAAGGAATTTGAGGGGGACATTCTAACAATTAGTTACGGTTCGGATGAAGGATCGTACAGGATCATAAGGTACGTAGATCCTATCACTGTTCAGCTGGACAGACCTCTCACTTACTCTACGTACGCAGCCGCCAAGGCAGGGGCAGCCTACTTCTTTCATGCTGAGGAGGGGGTCCTGTGGGACTACACCGATGGTTCGGGGGCACAAAAAAACGAAGAGGGTAACTACATGTTCCCTATTGTCGATGCCTACGATCCATTCGTACCGTTCCTGGAGATAGGTGACGTAGCCCTCTGGCTATCAATATTCGGGTCTACCGATTTGGATGGCCTGAAAGGAAGCTTTGAGATAGATGAAATTGTCGACTGGAAGTTTGACGGCGGGAATCCGTGGACTAGGGCCTTGGCTAAGGTATCTCCGACCGTAGACTTCCCACACGAGGCTGGTAAGTCTGGGGACAAAATACAACTGAACTGTGCCGTAGCCGCGTTCACTATGCACGTCGGCTCTGGAGATACCACGGATGAGCCGTACGGGGTGCAGATGTGCCGCGTCTATAATGACGAGCCCCACCGGTACACCCTTGTAGACTTTACTACCGACCTGGACCCGGCTGTAGCTACCTTTACGGTCATGTCCGATGATCTTGAGGTGGGTTCTAGAGTGTGGCCGGGCGTGAAGCAGCCGTTCCGTGTTGTAAGAACTGAGCTTCAGAAGATTACGTCTACACAAATGGCAGAGCAGTTCGACGGCACTCTGTACTACTTCGACGTGGACGTTATTGGGCTGCAAGGCAACGCAGTCACTAACTTTGAGTCCGGCCACAGGTTTGAGGCCGTGTTGGGGACTTATCAGTGCGACGGGTACAGGCTAGTGACCGATGACAACAACTACACCTTTTCCATGTTGGAGGAGACGGACATCCATTTCCCCAAATCTTTGCTTCCTGTAGGGGCGGAAGACTACCCGACAAATAAAATACCTTTGATGGGCTCGAACATCCAGATTAAGTACGATAGGTCTCCGACGGTAGAGACCGTCAGTGCCGTTGTGCAGTCTGAGTCTGAAAGGGTGCTGCTGGAGAACATGCTGGTGAGGCACTTTCTGCCTTCTTACACCATCGTCAATTTCAACTATAAAGGAGGGTCTGCATCTTCAGTGATAGCCCCCGAAATACTGGAGTTGGTCAACAGCAAAGGGGCTTTGGACGCGCTAACTGTTTCTGACATTCATGGAAAGCTGCATGGATTTGGGGCTACTTACGTTGAGCAAGGAGCTGAACTTATTTCCTTGACTCACGACATAGATAGAAGGATTGTAGGAAGCCGAGGCAAGGATCAAATAGGAGGCGTTGATGGAGAATGTTACTACGACGGGACCAACCGTGTCTCTTACTTCATAAGTGGGCCGGACAAGAGTAAGGAGACGGTGCCCAGTGACGGAGAAGGAGTGAGAATTACTCGTCTGTCTCCGGGCCGGGTTCTTCGATAATCTTGCCATCTCTGTGGTCGAATACGACTGAACAGGAGGAGCATTTGCAAATTATGTATGGAAGAGGCTTATCAGGCAGAAACAGCTGGTCGGGCAAAGTGCTCGGCGTACAGGAGGCACTGCCGCATTTAGGGCACACTGCTTCTTTCAGGGCTTTCTCTGCCTTCTCCTGCTCTTCGAGGAGGGTCGGCTCTCCCTTTATCAGTTCCCTTATTAGGTCAGGGTGCATGGTGTGGAACGTTTTCACAATCAAAGTGTAAGGCTTATGCAGTATGATAGTCAATAGAAAACCAGGGCCGCTGACCGGTGACTTGGGCTTCTTTGATGGCATAAAGTTCGGCGTACGGACTAGCTATCTGGACACTTTTCTGAATCTCAGTAGCATGACGGTGTGGAAGCACCAAGGGTTCTACTCCAATTACGAAGGGGAAGTACTTCCTGATGAGGACAGCTCTCTATACCAGGTAGACCCGTGGTCATTCGATGACTATGGAACATCGTCGGTCGGCATGTCCTCGTCCTTAGACGCAGGCTCTCTTGTCCTTACGTCTACGGGCAGACCGGCTGGCCCAGGGGACAGTTGGCTTTTTACGGCTCCTTCCTCAAGTGACGGTAACGGCGTTGTGGTGGAAACCTACTTGGATATCGGAGGCTACTCCTCTACAAGAGCCGCTACGTGGCCAGCTAACCATTACCCTCCAGATTGGATTGGAATAGCCATAGGTGCCTGGCAGGGCGTGCATAATGTGATGCTGACTGTTTTTTTCTGTGAGACTGCCGGTGGCACGAGGTACCTGTACGTGGCCGGGCCTTACGATTTCGCTGGAGTGGCCAGAACACCGACGTACACTATTAGCTACGACTGGATAGGGCAAAATCGCTTCACGTTAATGCTTATTCCGGGCGAGATAATAGCCCTTTTGGTAGATGCACCGGGCGGGCCCAACAACGGCCTCGACACTGTTTTGCTTCATGAGGACCCCATTCCATTTATAAACCCGATGAGAGCGGCTACCGGGTTTACTGAGGCGAGCCTTGTGGCCGGGTTCATCACGCAAGGAATGGACGCCGTTGGAGATTCATTCAGGTGCAGCTACTTCAGAGTCTATGAGGGGGGCTCTTACACATCTAAAGCGCTTACGCCCCAATATGCGTCCGACAAAGTTGTGTCGTGGCCTAGTAATATACAGCGTTACGATGCTTCTCTAGGGAAGTACCCCTGGGAGCAAGCGTCCATATGGCAGCACTTGAAAGCGTCGGATGTGTACTCTCTGTCTGACTCCTGGCTTACGTTGGACAGCACTACCTCTGAATATAACCTCATATATAAGGACGACCCTCGTCTGCTGACGTATAGCCCAACGGCAACGGAGGCCGATAAGGTGCTGGGGATTAACCCCTCCACTGACTATTATCCTCCCTCCTTTTCGTTGCGCGTAAAGTGCCGTGCATCTGTGTCCGTCCCTGATGCAAACACTAGAAATACGGGTATGGGCTTTAGTATTTCTACGGGTTACATGTTCATAAAGCTTCGTATGCTTCTCCTGGGAAGCGAGCGTTTCTGGGGAATACAAACAGAGCTAGACAGCATTCCTCTTGCATCCTATGACGAGGTGGCTAGGGGCACGTTGGACTGGCTGACCCCAAACGACTTTAGGCTTATTTATTGTGAGCCGTCCGACGTTCTCTACGTATACGGTAAGAACGACGAAGAAGTGCTGTGGTATTTGGAAAATGCCAGCCAGGTGTTCAATGTGTTTCCTTCAATACCAGACCCCGCCGTAGGAGCCGGGTTCCTGGACCAGAGTCCTACAGTCGGTAAGTTCATGCTGAGTAAGATGGAGTACCAGACTTGCCAGTACATTTATGATCCTTGGCTTGGCCGCATAGACCCCGCACTCACCACTCCGGATACCTTCCCAGGCAACTGGTACGACGGTGTCACTGTCGGGAACTCTGCGTCTATAACTGACGACTATAAATTGAAGCTAGAGCATCCTTACGGAGCAGTTGGTACGAGTGCCTACGGTCTGTTTGAAGAGGTGCAGGCTAACGTAAGCATGGGCCTCAAAGTGGAGTTTAGGTTCAAGGGCTATGGAGCGACGAATGAGTACGGCATTTCCTGGACCACTAACACTATGTACGGGTTCGGCCTATACGCCAGGGACGCGGCCAACGTGTACATACTGTCGTTCTTAGACATAGCTCCTTTCGGCAAGGCAGTCGCCCTGGTGAAAGACGACGCTAGCTTCGAGACAAAGCTGTACGCGTACGACGAGTCTATCAGGGACTACGTCGGCTTCGTGGACTGGACCGAGGAGTACTTCTACGAGCTGGAGGTCATTCCGTACGACAGCGTGGCTCTGTACGCCAATGGGACAAGGATTCTGTCTGTCGCTTGGTCTGATCTAGACTTACCTTCTCCAGGCGGTGGCCCTGTTCTCGGGTTTGGCCACATCTACCCTAACAGCAACGGGTCTACGTCTGAGTGGTCCTTCGTACGCATTAGCAGGGCTTCGGCTATTGATTACTCTGTCGACTTGTCTGAGACCGGTAATCGCTCAATTCAGCGTGAACTCTCCGGTAACGAGGTCGATATAGATGCCTATATGGAGCTTTTCAGTAGGTCGAATCCTAGGCAGAGCACGGTAATTTTCGCAGATGAAAAGAGTGTGTAGTGGAACAAGGTACCAGCAACGCTTATTCATACCCGCTGTACGCAGAGATTGTCGGCTGTGTGGCTGTGGTGGACCCGGCCAACCAGGAAGGCCCCATTGGCTCTGTGTTTAGCCTGGACGCTTCCAGGAGCTACTCCCCTACTTCTGGTGCCGTTTTGGAGTACAGGTGGCACTTTGCACAAGTACCTCCCGGTAGCGCTGTCTCCATAACGGGATTCGATTTAATAGAGCCCGACGGCTCGGTAGTGTCCTTTACTCCGGACATTGTCGGTTTTTATCTAGTTGAGCTTTCTGTATACGATGGCCATACCACTAGTGACACCGTGGAAGCCATCACTACGGGCTACGCCTCTCTTGTGCCGTACTGCAAAGGCATCACTCCGGACGCTAATTTCGTGTGGTCTTTCCTGAACGATGCGTGGAAGCTTGTTCCGGATAGGGATTACATCACGTCGATCTGGGGCGGGTATATGCAGGCGATATCCGCCGATATTTTGAAGATGTTCCAGATCGACTACAACAAGTCCATCTCCGATGTTCAGGATATGTTCCGGAGAAGGTGGTACCAGGTGCCTTGCAGGCTGAGTCTTAAGGGCACTGAGTGGTCTGCCGAGGTGGGCGAGTCTATTGGCGGAGACATAGCCAACACGGGGACGGTAGGAAGTCCTGGTGTCGGTTTTGCGTATAATTCCACTACCCTCATCATCATGAAGGGCACTATCAGTGACAACAGCAAAAGTAAGCCGTTGGCTCTGAGCAGTGGGCCTTCCTGGAATAGTGCCGCAGATGGTTGGTGGTGGGGAGACGACACGGTGTACTCAAAGACCTACCGTGTCTACGGGCTTAACCCACAAAGAGACGGGTACACTCTGTTCTCAGATTCAGAAAGCTTTTTACCAGAAAATCCCAGCATAGCGGGCCCGTTATTCCCTAAGGGTACTGGGTCCAGGTACGCAGACTACTCCTCTATGGTCGCCGGGACTACCGCGGGCACGCAAGAAGTAACGCTTTGGACGGACTCTGTGGGCGGCACTCCGCTGGTCACTACAGGGATCGTAGTAGGCTCTTTTTTAGAGATCAAAACCGGGGCAGATACTGGCTATTATGAGGTAGAAGTCATAGTAGGCAACACCCTTACTTTAGACGGTTGGGTATCCGCAACAGCCTCGGCTGATTTCGACCTGTTCGCTCCTGTGTCGTTTGTTATCATAGGATCTGAGGGGGACTATACTACTACTGTCAGCGTACCGTACGCAACGAGCGGTTTTGGTTTCGCGGACCTTGATCTTTTGAAGGGATCTATGGGAGAAGTGGGCAGGCTACTCCACATAAACGGCAGGTCATACGTCATAGAGAACTTAGTCAAGATTGAAGACGTGCCCCCGACTTCTATGAACGTCCTGACTATAGGAAACGGAGAAGTAAAATCAGGGCTTGTATCCATTCCGTGGAGGATAAGCAACACGCTTAAAGTAGAGGGCTATGACTTCGAAGAAGAGGGGATCGTAGCCGGGGACCTTCTTGTGTTCGAGGTGTCGCTCGTTGGAAAGATGTCGAAGGGAAAACTCTACACAACCGTACTAGGTGTACAGGGCGACAGGATAGGTTTCGAGTGGACCATAGACGATTTTATCTTCCCGGATACGCTGGACGCACCGACTGCCGAGTTGGTTGCTCTGGCCTCGCTGTTCGAGATAAGAGCGGTCTCCTATCGTGATGATGTCCTCGACACTTCGTTTGAAGCAGACGATATTCGTAAGTACCTTAAGACAGCTAATTTCCGGAGATCCTTCTTTGGAAAGACCGTGGACTCTGAGTTTGAACTTGAAGTAGGTGCCGGTTACAAAGCCAAGTTCAGCCCTTTGTACCTCGCTAAGAACACGTTCTTTAAGGTGGACGACGAAGTGACGTCTCTTCCCTGCTTGCAGGAATATATAGTTCAGCCGAAAATCATCGAAGAGAACGGCCTGTTCTACACAGAAAGCTCGACCGGCTACAAGAAGAACATTGCCCGACAGCCTATCTTTATGGCGGAGAACCAGGACTTCGTGGTCGATTCTGAGCAAGGGCAGCTTGGTATCGGAGCTAACACTATTGGGGGAGTAGGCACCATAGAGGTGGTTAACGGGAGTCTTCTCGGTAGGCGTTTCTTGCCGGGGGACACCATTGAGCTTACCGACGGAATGAATCTCGGCACGTACACGATCAGCGACGTGCTTTCAGAGGATGAGATAAGCGTGGAGCCTACCCCTGAATTTGACCAGTACTACGGCAGCTACAAGCTGAACCGTAAGAACCCAGGCACGTACGTTCGCATGTTGGCTGACGTGTTCACCCCGGCTAACCCGTCTCCGGAAAACCTGTGGTGTGAAGAGGCTTTCTTCGACAACTCCGATTCTATAGAAGACAACTTTGGCTACCGCGTAAATCTGGCCAAAGAGGACTTCGACGATAAGCAAACAAGCAGTACCTATAAAGAGAGCATCATGGGGCTTCTCTACGTGTTCTCTCATTCGCCGACACCGGCCAACGTAAAACTCGGCGTTAGCATTCTTGTCGGGCTCCCATTCGCGCTTCATAGGGGGATAGTAAGGGACATCAACGACGAGTACATTACTGATCCTCTTTCGGGAAGATCTTTGTATGGGCGTGTCTTAGTAGAGGATGTGGACGGCAATGACGTTCCAATCAGGATACTTCGTTCGTACGTGTACCCGGCATCGGATGCTCTTACGGAAGAGTACTTTGCCTCGCTCGATACACTCAGCGAAGGCTTCGCTTTCTACGAGGATGAGTTCTACGGCCTGGAAATAAACCCAGAGACAGGCGAAAAGATAAAGCTCGGGGACATTCTCGAGCAGTACACTCTGGTGTCCAAGGGCGTTCAGGTACTGGACTATATTAACGACGAGGACTGGTTTTCTTCTCTCTTTACTTCGATCCCCTACATAGAGGTGCTGAAGTACCACAACTTCGCGGTTCGGATCAGAGCGGGCTTGGTGGATGCCAATGACATGGACTTCGTGATGGAGTTCCTTTTGAATGTCGCCAGGCCTACCTACCAGAACGTGTTTGCCTTCCTCATGAAGTTCCTAGTGGACTACGTAAATGTGGACGATGCTCTGTACATTACGTCCAAGCTTACGTTCATCGACACTCCCGGAGGGGGACTCCAGGAAGGATTCACTACGGACGCTCTTAGTGGCTCGGGTGTTCCCCTGTATCAGGCGGATGGCCCTCCGTTGGTTCAGCGGTCTAAGTGGAAGGTAAACGATCTTAAGATAACCCCCATGCCCTTTGGCCCTCCAGTCCCACACATAGCCATGGAGAGCGATGAGATTGTAGAGTTCACCGGGATATTCGATAGGCAACACCACACAGGCGGCTTCTTGAATCCGGCCTTCTTTGCAGGGGTCGTGATAGGGGGAGAGAATATACCGGGGGATATCGTATACGTTTTGCACGGCCCAAATAAGGGAGGCTACGAGATAGTCCACAAGGGCAGCTCTACAGAGATAGCTGTTGTGCCGTTGGACGAAGATCATATGGGCTTTATGCCCTATATGGGGACTAACGCCGTAACTGAAACGGTGGCTGAAGAGGGCGCTCAGGCTGTCATTATACACAGTATGGGGCTATTTGTTTCTGGGGTCGGTGCTGACGCCAAAAGGATACCCGGTATGGTGGCGGGGGTCTTCTGTACAAAGGTAGCCCCTAACATTTTGCGTTTGGACAGTGGCTTAAGTGCCGATCTAAGTCTGATTTCTGAGGGAGATTTAGCGTATTCAATGGCTCCGACAGGGCCAGACCACACGGAGCACCAAGTCAAGCGCGTATTCTCTCCTACTGGCGGCGAGTACATACAGGAGAACCTCACGGACATAGAATTTTACGACGACTTCGTTGATGTGATAGGGAGTATGATATTTCTCGGTGTCTTTAGAGAGCACCTGCGGTCCAATGAAGGCGAGAATACCTACACGCAGCTGTTCAACACAAACGGGCCGGGCTACAACGTAAATCTGAAAGAAGCGCCCGCGTACGGGTTCCAGGTTAAAGTAGGTTTCGACATTACGATCGACGGTCTTCCCTATAAGATTGTCGACTTCGATTTTACCACTAATGCAAGGATGCTTGTCTACCCAGCTCCCCCGGCTTTTGGCCCTGATTTCATTGGGATTCATGAGGCTATTGCCCATAACCCTAAATACACGGGAGAGCTGGGAAATCAGCTGGACAAAGTCCTTGACTGGATTCCTGATGATGAACTATCCTTAATCGTAACTCCGGACGTTCCTATGGACGTGGCGGGAGAACTTCTGAATGTACTAGGGGAAAATATGAAAAGCTGCGGTTTCGCCTCTGCTGATTTCGTGCAGTTCCACTCCCCAACAACCTTATCCACCTGGGACTTAGGCTACGGAGAGGGACTAATTCCTATAGAGTACATAGCCGGAGCTGGTCCCGGATCTGTTGTCCATCTGACCCAAACATCCCCTGCTCCTGGCGTTTTTGCTAGCGTGAGGGCCAGCTTTATAAGGAACGTGCTATGAAGTCTTTTAGTGATCGCGTAAGCGTCGTGGATGACCTTTCCTTCTCTGAGCCTGGGAGGGCAAAGCGTACTCACTGTCTTTACGATGAGCCAGATGCTACCGTTCCCGTTACTGGGTATGTGAGTATCCGCACGTTCGATTCGAACGGTAGGACTATTCAGAAGGTGGAAGGCTCAAACATCTGGACGATTACGGGCAGGGAGTATCTGGCCCAGCTAATGTCCTACGAAAACCCAGGGGTTCCGTACAGACAGGATCGGATAGGGTACATAGGGCTGGGGAGCGGCGGCTACGTCGAGACTGTCAACGTTCTTAGGCTGGAAGAGCCTGTTCAATACGCCACATCGCAATTTCTGGCGCAGCTTAGTGTTCCTCCTGAGTTCCCGCTATACCCGAAAAGAACGGCTGTCCGATACTCCAGGGTGTACGACAAAACGGACCTGACATTCGGCGCTACTTCGGAGGTTATGATAACAGAGGCCGGGTTGTTCGCAGACGGAGACCCGAACGCCACACCAGCGTGGGACCCAGGGTCTCGGGAAACGAATATGTCTGTGGCTACGGAGCAAGCCCCAATGGCGTACAAGTCTTTCGAGCCGGTTATAAAAAGGAATACCTTTTTTCTGGAGATCCAGTGGGAGATTAGATTCTAATGTCCAATCAGAGACGTCACGTACTGCGTAGACCGTATCTAGCGGGAAACACGGACAGAGCCACCATACTAGAGCCCTTTGTTCGAAATCAACGAAGGAAGGACGCTAATAATGAGTATCCGTGGATAGGGGCGCACGCCCCAGGGGACGCGCTAGGCTTCCGGATAGTCATGAACGGGCCTCCGGCCAACACGGAGTACGTCGGTACATTTACTTACATCGTCGGGATGACTGATCCCACGGTTACTGAGCTAGTTGAGGCTATCCGCGATACCACGGTGTGGGCTCCTGTTCTTCCGGTTGACGTGTTCTGGACAGTAGAGGAGCGGGGAGGTTTCATTTACATATGGAACCAAAGCTCAGTTACGGACACTACCGTTTCTACTTTCATATACATCGAAGATGACACAGCGGCTTTGGGCACGGACCCTTTCGCAAGAGACGAACTGTGGTTTCCCATCATTTGTAGTTCTCCTGAAGAAAGCTGGATAGACTCAGTATGCACGGTAACTGACTTCGGCAAGACACCGCCGACGGCTGCCGACAATCCATTTGGCTCTACTTTCTACGGGGAGACCGAAGATCTGGGATCTATGTCCATAAACAGGACCTTCGATGCCTTGAGTTGGGACGTAGATGAGCTGAACAGGCGGACACTGTACCAAAGATTAGCCTACGGCATGGCTGACGACGCGTGCGCTGGTGCCACGGCCGCTAGCAGAATGCGCTTTCAGATAAATCACGCTGACGATATCTACAACAACGTTTATTGCGGTTTCAACGACGACAGCGTCATCAGAGAAATATACATCCTGGACGAGTTTGGAAATCAGATAGTCGTTGACGACCAGATTGTCCAAGCCGTCCTGTTGACTGCCGGGCCTAACACCGCACTTGGTGCGACAGACCCGTCTGCTTGGGTTATTGCTGATTACCACCCCGTGACCAACACCGAAGGGCAAGTGAGCGGAGTAGACTACGTCAAAGCATCCGGAGACATAGAGGCTGTGCTCCACAGAACGGCTGTCCGAATAGCGTCGGATGTTTACGCTGTTAGTGTCCAGGAATTCGATACCGCAGAGATATCTGGAAGTGACTACGACTATCCGTTCAACCACGACGGTGCTTACCAGGTAGAGGGCTTGCTCGACGAGAACACGGTCGCCTTGAGAGCGGGCGATACATGGGGCGACTCCTCCTTCCCCATAGGTGAGTTGAATGACGGAGAGTGGCCCGGAACTCCTGTCTCTGGTTCCCCGACTCCGTTTGGACAGGTGGTCCTTAGGGCCTCTGGTCAATTCTTCTTCAAACCGTACGTGATATGCTGGCCTCCTGTGCCCAGGGATAAACCGATCCACATCGTGTATCAGTATAGACTCCCCCTGTTTGAGTACGACGCAGACGATGAGCTGTTCAGGGCTATCTCTCATTTTAAGTACCCAGGAATGAGCCAGTTCGATACCCTGACTGTAAAAGGACCGCAGGCAAGAAAGACTGGGGAGTACTTCCTGCACCCGCACGCATGGGACGAGAGAGCAGTAGGGGCTTACCTGCCCGATGACTACGCGGCCGGAGCAGCCTCCGTTTGGAGATACGAGGGAGACGCTCAGGTAACGCTGGAAGATCTCAACAGGCGCAACACCGTGCAGGGTATGCTGTCTGGGATGGGCAGAACGTTGTCTCCCACCTATCCCCCTGACGTCGCGTTCTCTACCAACGGGTTTACTGAGTACTGGGAGAGTACCAATAGCGGTTACCTGGGAGTTCCATGGGGCAGACCCCTTACTTTAGTGAGATCAGGTGGCACGGCGGACAACGTTTTTGTCAACGTCACGGACATAAGACCAGGCGTCGTAGTTCCTCACGGACCCTTTGCAGGGACGGTGACGGAAGCCGGGTTAATTACCTCCAGTGACGCTTTATTTACCCCTGAAGATGTCGGCAGAGGAATAGTGATAGACAGCGTCCCTTGGATTGCTACCGCTTTCGACGATATGTCGTATCTCTGGATGACTCCCCTCACGATCATCCAGTACATAGACAGAGAGCACGCATTGGTGGGACTGCCCGCTTTGCCTCTGTCCTTAGACCCTTACATAAACAATGCCATCACATTCGATTTCAGAATTGTGGACATGGCGGACTACACGTCCACAGATAGCGGAATTCTGCTAAGGCTCAGTCATTTCGAGGACAGAGAAGGAAGGCTGTCCCCGATTCCCGCTACCTTGGATCTTATAGGTGCGCCTCTGCAGCAAAATTCTGTTATGGACTGGCCTGGTAATCCTATACTGGTCAGAAATCCGGTTATCGACGACGCTGCGGCAGATTCTTTGCCGATGAGAGGTCATATCGACAAGCCTTTCGGGCTTGTCGTGTACGGCCATCCAGATACTACGTGCAATCTATCGGAGCTTCTTGGTTGGGCTGACGATCAGTACACAAAAGCGCGCTCTTACGGTTCTCACGGCGGCGGGCTCCTGGAGATAAGAGGCTCTAGCGGGTCCGACGGTTTGTACATGATAGACAGCATGGGAGTCGCTGACGCAGCCGGTGATATAGCCGTTGGGCTAAGGACGCTCCAAGGCCAGATACCTAGCCTTGTTGTAGGCGATGAGTGTGTCTTAATTCCCTATCAGCTGACTTTTGGCTCAGGTATGTGGCATCAGCAACTGCCGCTGATGGCTACAGACACGGCTACTCCTGCCGTCGCTTCTGTGTTCTCCATGTACGGAGTATCCCAGCTTCTACAGGACTCCTACGCGGACCCAGACCCGTCCAGCTACACGAATTTTGATTCCGTTCTTCGGATAAATCCGAAGGGCGCGTATATGCACGGGATTGTGGCTCAGGTTAACTCTGTGCCCAACCCTGCCGAGCCCATAGAAACGACCGATACTTCCGGCTCTGACAGTGTGGCGCTTTTCGGTGCTGCGTACACTACGGGACTGGCGGGCATAAGAGGGCAGTACGCTGGCTGGAATGGCGCGGAAGAAGGGGACCAGGCCGAGTACTTGGCGGGTCACGGCGGCCAGTTCGTTTCAATGTTTGGTGATGCTCAGTACCTGGTCTACGCCGTGTACACAGATGTAGTAATTGAACCGAACGGGCTAGTCCCGCCACAAAGAAATAGATTAAGAAGGTCCGGGGGCCTATTAAACATAAGAGCTAGGAGAGGCGTAGCCGAGACAAATGCCCCTGGTCGAGAAGACTTGGTTGTGTTCCTCGGAGTTACTGATCCTCTTGACCACGTTGACAATATAGTAGGGACATACGTAGTAAGCTGGCCTAACTCCACTGCCGCCCTCGGGAGTGATTTCCTTGATATAGAGCTGTTTGCTGGTAGGGACTTCAGGGAAGACGTGGCCGGTATTGAGTATACGGTAGCCATTCTGCGTAAAGCGGATGCTACTTACGGGTCGTGGGATGTGCAGAGGTCTACTGCCGTTATGGGGGCTTCTTATAGCGCCCGTATGCCAGCGCTAACAGATCACCACACGCAGGATGTGTCCGCTTCTCCGTTCGGTACCCCTGCGGGTATGTTCGTCACTGCTAAGGCCGAAGAGGCTCTTACCCATTACGACGCTGACTTGGTCCTCAGATACAGAATTCCGTACACGGACCTTGACATTTTTAGAAGAAGCCACGCCACTGTAGTAATAAACAATCGTCTGGATGAGTTCTTGGCCGGTAGCCACGACCACAGAGCAGGCATGGATGTAATGGGCAGGTACTGGGATAGAGGACAGACCGGGGCAGGGTACCACACCTACCCGCTGCACTCTCCTCAATACCAGCATTTCTGCGACACCTGGGACAGAACCCCTGGCGTCGATCTCATTGGCGGAAACGTAAGAGTCCGAAGCGGCTACATGGGCTTTATGAAAGACCCGGATATTAGCTTAGTGCAGAAGTCAGGATTCTACTCCGATCTTCCGCCAGCTGGGGACTACCAGTTTGATCTAGGAGAGAGGGAAATAAACGCCCACGAAGGCGGCAATCTGTGGATGGCCAGCAAGTACGAAGACTACGGAGTCGACGCTACCGATGACGAAATGACACCCGGTATTGCGGTAGAAGAATGGCCTTTAGATGTTGCGGTTTCTCAGATAACTGGTAGATTCGAGGATTCCGATTTCCCGGTAGTGT
>Ga0307928_10000148_pt1 | contig 45104 bp, 42 predicted proteins | sample AceLakmetagen232_FD_201815 | JGI IMG/M metagenome (GOLD analysis project Ga0307928, IMG submission 201815) | Saline water microbial communities from Ace Lake, Antarctica - #232 | ecosystem: Environmental > Aquatic > Non-marine Saline and Alkaline > Saline | place: Antarctica: Ace Lake...
CCACCAACCTGCACGGGCGGTTACTCCTACACCCAAGGCCCTAAACAACACAGCCGCATCGTCATGATAGAGGGACGGACCCTCAAGGTCATCTGCCACACATGGCCCAGCGCACGGTATAACGGCTTGTTGTTTTATGGAGAGGTAGCAGCGCCCGCGACCATTCCGACCGGGACCACCCTTGTGGTTCCGAATCAGCTGGTCATCAGCCCCCACGCTCAGACGCCACCAAACCCAGGCAATATATTTAGCCCGACCCAAATGACCCACGACTGGTTCGCATTGAGCGAAGACGGCGAGATGAGGCTCTACTACTGATGACCAACATCACACCCAAACCCGACGGCGCACGTCATTTGGTGGTCAATTCCGCCTACCTCACATGCGATGTACTGATCGACGCCTGCGCGTCTGGTGATGTTCGTATCATCGACGCAGCAGGCCATGAAGTAGGCCGTGGGCGTCTTGAAGTCATAACACCACAAGTGCTTCGGCCTAATTTTGATATGGACTCGAAAAAAAAGAATAAGCTAGAATCCAGACGCTCGATCTGCAATACATGCAGTGAAAGCAATGGGACAACTCGCTACACTGTGAAATGTAAAAACTGCGGGTGTGCGGGCCTGAGCCTGCTTAACGGCGTGTGCAAATTGGAGAAATGGTAATGGCTAAGAAATTTACACCAGAAGAAAACAATGCGACGCGCAGGCGTCAGGTTGAGGCTCGCCGTGCTGAACAGCGTAGGGCAGAGGATGCCGCTGGCAATAAGCAGCTAGATACCCTGAAGAACAGGCGAGTTTCAACAGCTGGCGAGTCTGAAACATCCAGAACTAGAATGGTCAGCGACCGCGCCATTGAGGCCGAGCGTGCCCGTCGTGCCGCCAAGACTGCACAGCAGACCAGCCTGAGCAATAATGGCTCTGCCCCTACTGGCACTGCGACTCCGCTAGTCCAGCAGAAATCACGCGGCGGCAATAGCTCCCGTTCTATCCCGATTATCCAGCGAGTGCGAAACGGTCGGCGTATTGGCTCTCCGGGCATCCAAGGGAACATACCTGTCGCTAGGCCGAGACCATCGCCGCCGCAGGAAGTGGCCCGCAACGGCGGCCAAGCCCCTTCAGCGCCACAAGGTCCACAAGGTCCACAATCGCCTACCGAGCTTCGCCAAGACCCGTCAGAGCTTTCTCCTGAGATGTTCGAGGACGGCAAGCTGTATAAAAGCCCAGATGGCACAGTAACCAGATGGGACGACCAAGCGAAGCAGCAGACCCAGATGACTTGGGATGCTCAGAGCCGAACTTGGGCTGTGGCTACAGAGCAGCCTGACCCCATTGGCGATGCGGTTGAGATGGACAATGCTAGATACAGCGCCAAGCAGCAGCGAGAGATGGAGGAAATAAACAACGCTGTTCAGGCGGTGCGCGGTCGCGATGACTGGTCGCAAGAGCAGAAAGACGAGGCAATTGCCAAGCTAGACGCTAAATACCTTGGAATTACGCAATCATCAAAAGGCCAACAGCAAGAACCCGAATGGCCAAAAGAGCAGGGTGTTGGAAAAACTTGGAATGATAAGTCTGGCGCTTTGCTTACGAGAGACAGCAATGGCGATGTCAGGATGCTTGTGAAACCTGAGCCGCCACCAAAGCCCGAAGCGAGTGATAAGCAGGAAAGTATTTCCCGGTCTGATTATTCCAAGATGTACATGAAGACCTATGAAGATATGACGGTGGAACAAAAAGATGGGTCAAAAACTTACCCCACAATGAAAGATGTTCAGCAGCGAATTTCAGATATTATGTCGGGACACCAAACCCTGTCCGGAACATCGTCTGACTCTGGGAAGTCTGGCGTAGTTGGACCGGGCGGCGAAAAGATGTCTGACATCCAGTACACTGCCAACGCGCGAGGAATGACGGTAGATCAAGTCATCGTGCTAATAGCTAGAAAACACGGTATGATGGTGAGTCAGGTTCGTAAGCAATACGGCCTTGAGCCATAAACAACTCTAAAAACTGAGGTATAAATGCCAGTTGATCTTTTTGATAATGGAACTTTACACAAGTCTTCTATCCCAAGAAAAGAAGCGGCTGCGCCAAACGGGCCGCCAAGAGATTTGCTGGCTTCAGATAGCCCTATTGCCGCGAAGCTTCAAGATAAAGACACCAAGCTTAAATTGCGTCTGGAACGTCTAGCTACAGAGCGTCCAGATATTGCCAGTAATTCTTCGTCGAATATCGCAGAAGCGCTCGCCATTCAAGAAGCTCGCCTTGACTCTAGATTCAAGGGCATGGCTCCTGCTGAGCAGGAAATTCTTGTCGAAAAGTACCGTAAAGAATTCGGCGCTATCACAGACAAGCAGAAGTTTGACCGCGAGTGGCACGAAGCTAGGAAAAACACATCTGAAACGCTGAGCAAAACTGAGCATGTGGTCAACGTCATTGCTGGCACTGCCGGGCGAATGATTCACGGGCCAATAGCGACTGCCGCTGATGCGATAAACAATTCGCCATTGAATTACGGCTATGATTTTCCATCAATCCGCAAGATGGTTGAAGACGCTTACGATATAGGCGCTCCCATGAATCCTAAGTATTCCAATAGCATGTTGCTTACCAAGCTCCCTGCTGGCGCTACGTCGATGGCGATGTTTCTGTTGGCTGGCGGTGCTGGCGGTGCGAGTGCCGCCACGGTCATTGGCTCCGCCATCGGCGTTGACGAGGGCTATGCGACATCTCTGGAACTCGAAGACCCTTCTATACTTCAGACCGCTGGCCTTATTGCGGGCCATGGGGTGCTTGGTGCTACAGAAGGCTTGCCGTTCATGAATTTTCTGAGCAGGTTCAATAAAGGCACTGGCGGCGTGGCCGGTCGCGTCTTGGTGAGAAAGCTCACGAAGATTAATCCGATATTTAATCCAGCTGCGAAAATTGGCGCTGGTGCAGTGCAGCAGGCTTTTGAAGAAGCGGCTCAGGAATACGGACAAAGCTTCTGGGGCCATGTTCTAGATGCCGCTGTTGACGGCGATGACAAACGCCCATTCTGGAACGTGGTGCGAGACGCAGGCAAAGAAGCTAGGGACGGAGCGACTGTCGGTGCTATTCTCGGCGGCTTAATGGGTGGTGCGGGCGGCGGCGTAGGTGGCAAGCGCGTACTAGAACGTGCCAATCGGGTCAATCATATTCGCGAGCTTCGCCAGCATATCAATCTGCAAATGGACAATCTTGAACAAGGCGCAGTTGGCGAAGTTAAGGGCGAGTATGATGCTGTCAACCAAAGCCTTGACACTGCAGATAACCCCGAAGACTCTATTCAAGATTCTCGCACCAAAGAAGACCTTCAGACTTTCGACGGCCTTTCTGGCTGGGTGACAAATAATCCTGAAATCGCACAGCACCTAGCTGATACAGATTCGCCAAGCAGGACTGACTTTCTCGAAGTCCCCGGCAAATGGAGCGCCGAAGAGCGAGTAGAGCTAGCCGAGAACATTCGCATTATGACTTCTAGTGACGAAGAAGTTGACGCTATGCTAGAAGAAGCTGGCTTGAGCGAAGCTGAAATCGAATCGACTAGATGGCCGGTTGGCGAGCAGGCTATTGCTGGCGACGAAGAGGTTCTAGACGCTTCTCAGGTCAGCATTGACGGCGACCCTGACGAAGTGCTTGATCCTTCCGTTGTTTCGTCTGATGAAGAAGTGCTTGAGCCGCGCGACGTTACGCTTGATGGCGACGATGACATAATCGACCCGTCTGATGTGATGGTCGAAGATGATTACACTCCTGATGCTGACGGCGATGAAAAGAATACCAAGAAAGGCAATTCCAATGAATCTGAATCAGAAAATACGAAATCAAATGGACGAAAAGACGGGAAATCTGATAGCTCAGGAACTGGAAAGGGTGGAGGCTCTTCACAAGATGGTGACGCCGGAGATGCCGGAGTACGTTCCGGTGATGAGAGCGATGACGGTGATGTACCGCCATCTGAATCTTCTTCTGGCGACGGCGTGCGTGGAGATGGGCTATCCGCTGATTCGGACTCAGTGGAAGGACGGGGCGGCTCTGGAGGCGGTGGTGAGGGCGGTTCCGGAAGTGGTGACGGAGGCGTCGGCGTGGTATCAGACGAATCTTCAAATGATGCTGAATCATCAGATGAATCCGGAACATCTGTGGTGGAACCTGACGGGACTGGCGAGCCAAAAACAGAAGGCCAAGTAGCCAACAATGGCAACTACGACTTGCGCGGCGTCGCGCCGATAAAGCTGACCAAGGGCGAGCGCAGGAAAGTTAACGCCCAAGTCACCGAAGCGATAGCTAGCGACAAAGGCATTGTCTCGCTGAACAAGAACGCGGCACGCCAATACACGGGCGAGGGCGGCTTATCGTCCGGAACCAAGGGCGCTCTAAATCAGCACTACACTGATTACCCCACAATTGAGTCGATGTTCAACGCTCTTGAAGATGCTGGCGTAAGAATGGAAAATTTGCTTGAGCCGTCTGTTGGCTCAGGTAACTTCGTGGGACATTTGCCTGATGCGCATTGGACCACTGTTGACATTGACAAGACTAATCACGAAGTTGTGAAGCATCTTTATCCCAACGCGACCCATTACAACAATTCGTTTGAGGATTTCAGGTCCAAGAACTTCGATGTCATCATCTCGAACGTCCCGTTTCTTGAGACTCGCGGCGCTGGCCGTCGTAAAATCAGGAGCGACATTGGTACTATTCACGACTTTTACTTTGCTCATTCGCTTGATCTAGTGAAGCCCGATGGCGTCGTTGCGTTTATTACGTCCACTGGCACGATGGATAAGCTAGACAGCAAAATCCGCGAAGAAATCGTAAGCAAGGCCGATATTATCGGGGCTTTCAGGTTGCCGGGCGGTCACTTTGAGAAAAACGCACACACCAGCGTAACTACCGACATCATCTTCATGCAGAAGCGACCCGAAGGCGTCGCGTCTCGCCCTGATTCGGCGGCTGTGAACGACCTGTTCATCAAGTCGGAAAAGACGGCTGATGATATCGCCATAAACAACATCTATACCGCTAATCCTGAATATGTTCTTGGCGAAATGAAGGCTGGGAAAAAAAAGCTGTATGGCGGTCGCCCTGCTTACGAAGTAAGCGGCGAAGCTGACTTGAGCAAGATCAAGGTGAATTACAAGCCGTATGGCGCTATTCCTAAGAAAGAGGATGCGGGAGAGCCATCGCCCAAGACCAAGCCCAGACCTAGTGGCGGTGGCGGTGGCGGTGGCGGTGGCGGTGGCGGTGGCGGTGGCGGTGGCGGTGGCGGTACTAAAGCGCCCCGCTTGGCCCCTCAAGATTATCTGAAATTCACAGAATGGGCAGAATCCCAATCTTTGGAATGGTCATCATCCGACCAGCCGAAATACGCTGAAAGCATCAAGATAAAAGACGGCGTTGTTTACGTCGCGTCTCAGGAGCTTGAGTTTTCAGATGTCACTACAAAGGCCAAGATTTTCGAGCCGCTTGCTGGCGAGAATGCCGCGAAGATCATTGCTCTTGACAAGATTCTAAAGCTAGCTAACGAATTTCAAGAGAACCAAGACCCGGAAGTTACTCAGGCCGGTCTTGATGCAATCGCCAAATACCAAGAGGGCTACAATCTTCATCCATCAGCTGACAAATCGCTCAAAGATGTCTTTAAGAAAGCAGATGAAGATTTTTATCTAGCCGAGCTTTCTGCGCAATTCGATAAAGATTTTGTGCCTGCCGATTCCATGTCCAAAAAGGTTCGCCATTCCGGTGGCGGAAAAGTTAAAGCCAGCCGAAGTGACGATGTGAAGCTTCGCGCCATGTCAGTCGAGAGTAACAAGGGTATTGTGACTTTCCCTGATGGCGATCTGGACGAGGAAAGAGACGCAAAAACACTTCTTTACAATGGCTACTCTGTCTTTGGATATACCGATGACGGAAAGCTCATGCTGCAGAACGACATCTTGTATTACTCAGGGAACATCTACAACAAGATAGATAATGTTGAAAAAAACAAATCCAAGGGTAAGTATCTAGAAGAGCTTGAGTCGCAGCAATTGAAGCTTCGCGATGTCATGCCCAAGCCCAAGAGTTTTTCAGAAATCATAATCAAGGGTACTGAAAAATGGCTGCTGCCCGTTATCGCAAAAACACAATACAGGATTTTCGAGAGATTTGATGAGGCCAAGGGCATTACTGTATACGAAGGCGTCGGCCTTGCCGAACACGGAAAGGCTGCCAAGGTCGTAAAGAAGATTTGGAAGAAGCACTTGAACAATGAGGCGCTGACTTCTCACGCCGTCCTTGACAAAGGGCCGCCAGCCATCAAAGAGTCGATTCATGTCTACAAAGAGCGACTTACCAATTATGAAAAGATTGTCGATAGCATCTTGGCAAAGATCAAGCTGGAAATTTCCTCTGACCCTTCGTTGAAAAAAATGGCAGAAGATAGTTTTAATTCCAAATATCGGGCCTATGTCAAACCCGATTATGAAAAAGCGCAATACCTGATCCAGCCCGTGCTAGATGAAATCAATAAGAATTCAAAAATCAAGCTTCGGAAAAACCAAATCTCATGGACGGTTCAGGCTGTATATGAAGGCAAGGGCATTAATGCGCATGATGTTGGCGGCGGCAAAACCATGGCGGCGATAACAGTGGCCCGCGCTTTAAAACTTCGGGGACGTGCGCAAAAGCCAATGTTCGTCGTTCCAGCCAAGACGATAAAAAAATGGGTTCAGGAAACCAAAATGCTTTTCCCAAAAGCCAAGATCGTCGATCTTGGAAGCTTGGGAAAGACCGAGAGGCAGAAATCGCTTTATGATTTAGCCAACTCTGATGCTGACTATGTATTTATCTCCGTCGAAGGCTTTGGCAAGATCAAGCTGCCCGCTGAGGCCGAGGCCAAGTACATAACTGAATTGATGGACGAAAATGTTGACGATCCCGACGCGAAGGGCCGCGAAGAAGGTCTTAACGCAGAGAAGATCGAATCTTACGTTGACGCCCTGAAGAATGACGGCAGGGATACTCGGCTGACTTGGGATAAGCTTGGCGTTGACGCCATTTTTTCAGACGAGGCCCATTCTTTCAAGAACATTGGCGTTAGTGGCCAGATGGCTAAATTTGATTTAGGCAAGCCTATTACATTCAAGAAGGGCGGACAATCTTTGATGTCTAGCAGGTCTTATGATTTTAGATTTAAGACTGCCTACACGCTGGACAACAACAACAACAGCAATGTGTTTATGCTGACGGCGACGCCAACGCCAAATATGCCCATGGAAATCTATACCATGCTGCGCCATCTTGGCCGCGATGTTCTCGAAGAGTACGGAATCAAGACCGATAGGGAATTCGCGTCGATGTTTTTCAAATTGGGGAATGCTGTTCAGGCAGGAAAGTCAACGCCCAAAAGCGTTCTCAAGAGCATTGTAAATGCTGTCGAGCTTGGCGATCTGATGAATAGGTATATCGACCAGCTGAGCATGGAAGAGATGCCTTGGATTAAAATTCCAAAAGCAGTGGAGAGAAAGGTTGTCTTGGAATCATCGGCCGATCTAGATTCCGTAATGAACGATCTTCAGGATAGAAAAAAGAATATATCTATCCCCGCCAGAGAGGGCGGGGATGCTCTAGTTGCAATCTTTACTGACGGAAGAAGTGCGTCTAGCGATGTGAGGCTGTACGGTGCAAGTGACCATGCCAATGTCGATATAGATGAACGAAGCTTTGACTCAGAAACGGACAAGGTTCAGTGGGTCATTGAAAATCTTCTCAAAAAATCAAAATCCGACCCTGACGCCGGGCAGCTGGTGTTTATGGACACGCCGGGATATCAGCAGGTCAAGAAGGGTAAGATGACTGGGAATATCCATCAGGAAATCAAGTCAGCGCTCATTGCGGGCGGAATGCCTGCTAATCAAATTGCCATCATAAATGGGTCGCAAGTCACGGATGCGAACACCGGCAAAGAAACCTCATCTGGCTCTTCTGCCGAAAAGAAGAAGGCTGTTGCTGACGCCTACAACGATGGAAAAATCAAAGTTATTGTCGGCTCCACTCGCTCTATGGGCGAGGGCATGGACCTGCAGGTTACGACAACAGATATTTATCATGTTGACATTCCATACACCCCCGGAGAAATTCGCCAAAGAAATGGCCGTGGTGTTCGCCCCGGCAATAGAAATGGCCATATCGACATCCATTATCTGATGATGTCCGGCACGTTCGACTCGCTATCCTTAAGCATCATGCAGAAAAAGGTCGGATGGAATCAGGCGCTTTGGAGCAAGGAAAGTCTGGATGAGATTTCCACCGAAGAAGAGATGCTTGCAGGTTCCGTTCCTAGCGACAAACAGATTTTGCTTGAGCTAGAAAAAGACCCTATTAAGAAGAAGAAGCTTCAAATTGAATTCGAAATAGATGGGCTAAAGAATTCGATTGATGCAATGCGACAGCAGCGCGGAACTCTAACCGCAAGAGCCGGTTTGAAAAAACTCGCAATAACTCATGCGGAAGAAAGCTTGAAGTCTAGGACTGAGAAGGTCGCTGGATTGAAGCCTGATGAGGAAATCAGCGATCTAGAGAAGCGGGCTGAAGTTTTCAAGAGCAGGAAAGACCACTGGATTAGAATGCGGGAGGTTTCTCGCGGGCAAATTTCAGAATCCAAAGAAGAGCTAGCTTCCCTGAATAAGCAGCTGGACGAGATGAATGATCTCATGGCGGCCTATGCTGACCAACTTGATGGCTTGCAGGAGCGATGGTTTGACTCTAATGGCTCCATGATTGTGACTCAGGCCGACATCGACGCCGAATCCAAAAAGAATGATGGCGACGGCGGCATGGTAACGCAAGGCTTTTCTCCGCAAAGCCAGAAGGGTACGAGCAAGAAGAAATCTATGGGCCTAAAACCCATGGCTGGAAATATCGAATTGCCTACAGAAGCTGCTGGCGGCGCTGCTCCCATGAAGGGAAGGCCAGCACAGGCCAATGATGTTTTGAATCTAGTGCGAAAGCTCTGGAACATTCCGATTACAGGCAAGGCCACGCACCCAATGAAAAAAGCAGCGGGCTGGTACACGATGAATCTTGGGCATATTCGCATGAAAGATGTGCGAAGCATTGACACGGGGCTGCATGAGCTTGGCCATCATTGGGACAGGGAACTGGATAGATGGTCCGTGAACAATAAAAATCCAAAGGCGATCAAGGCCGAGCTTATGAGAATGGGCGAAGAGCTTTATGGCAGCAAGATTCCAGTCGGCGGCTACAAGAGCGAGGGTTTTGCTGAATTTGTTCGTGGGTTCTTTTTGACGGACAACATCGCAGAGCGTGCGCCTGAAACCTACAAGTGGTTCACTTCTGAATATCTCGTAAGCAACCCCAAAGAAGCCAAAAAAGTCAGGGAGCTTGGGCTGATGGTTATGGCGTGGCGAACGCAAGGCGCTGATGCCCGGCTAAAAGCATTCCGTTCCCCGATCAAGCAAGATTGGTCCGTACGGGCCATCGCGGCAAGGGCAGCGTCATGGAAAGAAACCGCGTTGATGGATAAGTTCCTTCGCATTCTTCGAATAATGGAGAAGTCCGACGTCGATCTCGATAATCTCGCACCTTCGGAAAATCCATACTCTTTGGCCACTGCATTTTCCATGTCTGCAGGCGGCAAGGCCAGACAGGGAGCATTGGTCGAAACAACCAACATTTGGGGCGACCGGACAGGCATTGGCCTGAGGGAGGCTCTAGAGCCGGTTTCCGCCATGGGCAACAAGGCGGTAGAAAACTGGCTCGACTATGTTGTCGCTAGCAGGGCAATCCTGCTGCACAGCAAGGGCATAAATCCGGGCGTTTCGATCAGTGATGCCAAGTTTATCGTCAACAAGCACAAGTCCGAGAAATTCGACAAGGTGATTTCCGAAGTAACTGACTGGAGCCGCCGAAACATGAAGCTTCTTGTCACTGCTGGTTCTATGACAGAGCTAGATATGGAAAGAATCATTGAGGCAAATCCGATTTACATTCCCTTCTCTCGTCAATTTTCAAAAGACGAGCTTCGTGGTGGCGGTAGCGGTAGCATGTCCGGAAAAGTCAAGCACATGAAGGGAAGCGGTCGCGAGATTGATGACCCGATTGAGGCTCTGATTCGCCAGTCGGAAAAGATGATAACTTCCGCAATGCAGGCTCATATCGTCAAGGCATTGGTGCAGGTTTACGATGACAATCTGGGCAAAACATGGCGCTCGAAATCGAACATAGGGAGAATGATGGCCGAGGTTCCCGCGCCAAGGGAAGAAACTATTTTTGGCATGGACCAGATTAAAAAAGAGGTTTTAGAAAAAGCACTTTCTCTTGGCGCTGATCCAGACGCAGTGAAAGCCGCACTGGCTCTTGATGAATTCTGGGAAGAAAATATGTCCGTATGGACCAATTCTAGCCAGTACAAGGGTGGCGAGAAAATCATCGGACTCGAAGTGAATGGCGAAAAGCGGTGGTTCGAAATTGAAGATAAGCAATTCTTTCGAGCGCTAAACAAAATCAATGGCGAAACTGATATCAACGCTTTTGGCAAGTTTGCATCTAAAGTAACTGGCCTGCAAAGGCTTGGTGCTACCGGGCTGAATCCCGCATTTGGACTGATTAGAAATGCAAAGCGAGATTTTCTAACAGCCGGAGTGAATTCCAACTATGTAAAATACGGCCCTTTGTCTAGCTTGAAAGGCGTTGCTGACTCTATCTTGGGCGGCGAATTGCCAAATCGCTACAAGTCTATGGGTGTGGATTTGTCTGGCTGGATTGGGCAAGACAAAGGCTCGCTCAAGGGAATTCGCGGAAAAACGCTATCTTCGACTGGCGGTCAAAAAGTAATGACCACGGTAAAGAACCCAATAGAAGCTCTTCGGGCAGTATTCGGCGTAACCGAAGCTGGCCCGCGCTTGGCTGAATTTGCAGGGGCGTATGAGTTTGGAATGGAGAAATACGGAAATTCTCGCGACGCTTCGATTCTTGCCACTATTGCCGGTAAAGACATTACTGTTAATTTCTCCCGATCTGGGGAGCTAACCCAGACTATTAATCGCTACATTTTGTTTTTCAATGCTGCGCTCCAGTCTATTGGGAAAACCGGCAGGACAATCAAGGCGCATCCCATCAGGACGCTTCGCCGTGGAGCGCAGTACCTGACAATGGCGGCGGTCTTGAGTTATTACCGCAACCGCGATGAGCAGTGGTGGCAGGAGTTGCCACCGTCAGAGAAGTGGAATTACGTTCACTTCCAGATTCCAATGACGGATGTGGTTATGAGAGCGCCGCTGCCTTTCGAATTCGGTGCAATTTTCGGTGCTTTGCCAGTAGCTTTTCTGGAGAATTTCAGGAACCCCGGAACATTGGCCGAGGCTATCGAAGTGACCGGGGGCAATATGCTTCTGTCTTATATTCCAGCTTTCCTGAATCCCCTCTGGGAAGTAGCGAAAAACGAAACTTGGAATGGCAGCGACATTGTTCCTCAGCAGATTCTCGAAAACAGAGAACCTGCAGATCAATTCACATCGCGAACAGACTGGCTTTCAAAGGCTGCTGGCGATGTATTTGGCTATTCCCCCGCACGAATCGAGCATCTTGCCAATGGCTACACAGGCAGCCTTTACGGTCGGGTAATGGGCGTTGGCGAAGCGATTTACGATCCAACTGTTTTCACCAAAGACCTTTCTAGCTTGCCAATTGTGGGGACTATGTTCCTGAGAAAAGGCACATCTAGGATTGTTGGCGATTTTTACCGTCGAATGTCGGACTTGAAGAGAAAGTCAGGCTCAAAAAGAGCTTCGGTTGAAGAAATTGGAGAGCTTGCGGCCATTCAGTCACTGAGCCGTAAGCTTAGCGATAAATGGGGCGAGTCTAGATCAATCCATATCGACGAAGAGCTTTCTTCCAAGCAAAAGCAAGAGCTTGCGGCTGTTATTTACGAGGATGTCAAGAAATCTATTCGCGAGCATAATTCCCAATCTAAAGGCTGGGAAGATAGGGGCATTGGGAAACTGGCCATTGACGCCACGAATCCAAGCGCCGAGCCGGACGAAGTGCGGGAAGCGGTAAAAATGCTTCGCTCTAGCGGGCTTGGTTTCCATGAGTTACTAGAAACCATGGCCAGTGAATCTGTTTTGCGTGGAAGAAGCGCGCGAGTGTGGCACAACAAAAAGCTTACGAATTACGGTATGCGTGTCATTGCGCTCAAGAAAGAATTTGGCGACAAATAGTAAAATATGCACAAAATCGACTGTTTGGCATTGACATGGCTTTTTTGCACGTTAGTATTGTATTCGCACTTGGGAAATCAAATAATTATGGAGATCGAACAATGTCTGAGACTGACAAAAAATATCTAACACCAAACGAAGTTGGCCACAGGCTTGGCATTCATCGCAACACTGTTACGGCCATGATAAAAGATGGGCGTTTTCCGGGTTCGTTTGTGATCGGGACCAGATGGCGCGTCCCTGAATCCGCCTACGATTCGTTCGTCAGAAACCAAGGTTTCCCGCCAAAGAAAAACGAAGAATCTCCTGAATGAAAAACGAAGAGAAGCAGCGTAGGCATATTTTCGAATCGACCATTGTTATCGTTGTTCTTTTCTTCGGTTTGGTATTTGCGATTGTGCCTATTATCGCAAGATTTATCTGGAATGTTTCTAAGTTAATTGAAGGTTGGTGAAATGGAAAAATCTCTAATAACGCACAGCAGTAGCGTCTGCTACAAAACATGCCCAAGAAAATACTTCTATCAATACATTATGACGATTCGAAAGTCGGTCGAATCTACCCCGTTAAGAATAGGAAAGGCGGTCCATCTTGGGCTTGACCTTTGGGCTGTCGGGACCGACCCGCAAGAGTCGATCACTCGCGCCGTTGCCAGCTATGAAGTCTTGCCGGAATGGGCAAATACAGAAGAGCTTGTCTATCAATGGATGATCGAACGGGAAAAAGTGGCTAGGCTGCTGTCGGGATACTTCTGGCGATGGGGTGAGGTTGAAGAGAAGATCATTCAATCAGAGCGAGCTTTTGAGGTTGATCTATTAAACCCCGATACAGGGCGTCCATCTTCCAATTACAACCTAGCTGGAAGAATCGACAAGATTATCGAGACTGCAGGGAAAAGGCTTGCTATTAAAGAGCATAAGACCTGCAGCGAAGATATTTCTAACGATTCTGACTATTGGCTCAGGCTAAGAATTGACCAGCAAATCTCTCAATACATGACTGCTGCTCGCAGGCTCGGCTATGACGTTGAGACGGTCATTTATGATGTCATAAGAAAGCCAACGATTGGCCCTCTTACGATACCGCTTCTGGACGAGGACGGACTGAAAATCGTCGTTGACGAAAGCGGCGAGCGAGTCTACTTAGACGCCAAAGGCAAATCAGAACCCAAGCCAAGGCAGTCTGGCGATTCGAAAAAAGGATGGTCACTCCAAACACGCAAGCAAACACCGCAAGAGTATGGCGAGCGACTGACAGACGATATCGCAATTCGCCCAGAATACTATTACGCACAAAGAGAAATCCCCCGCCTTAACTCTGATCTAGAAGAGTTTGAATATGAAGCTTGGGACTTGCAAAAGCAAATTCAAGAAGCAAAAAAACATAACAGATGGTACAGAAACACAGCTGCTTGCCTAAAGCCATACAGGTGCGAGTATCTAGACATCTGCCACAACAGCGCAGACTTGAGCCAAGGCGTCCCATCTGGTTATGTGCAGATCAACGTAGCTCACCCAGAGCTTGAAGAAGAAGAAGATTAAAACCCGAAGGAGAATTGAAAGTGCCGCCAACTACACCACCACAGATGAGAAATTCTACGCCCCCGCCAAGAGTGGGCAGCCCCGCTGGACTTGGGACAGGGAAAACTTACGGAGCTAGACCGATCCAGCCGCGTCAAATCCAAAAAAGCGGTGAGAAAATTATTCTCAACGCGATTGACGGGTGGGGAAAAACAACATTCGGTGCTTTTTCGGAAGAACCCATGATCCTAATGGCGAAGGGCGAGACGGGTTACGATACGCTGCTTCGCTCTGGCATGGCCCCTTCGGTTCCAGCTGCCGTTCTCGAAGATTGGGAGGACTTGCTTGCTTGGACCGACCAGATCAACGATGATCCGCAAGGAATCAAAACACTGGTACTGGACAGCATTACTGGCATCGACAATATGATGTACAAGTATGTCTGCGACGATCAATTTGGCGGCGATTGGTGGAAATTCAACAACTTCGACAAGGGATATCAGAACAGCACGAAAGAGCTTCTGGTTCTTCTTTCTAAGCTAGATCGCCTTTGCACAAATCACGGAATGAACATTGTCATTCTTTGCCATGCAGAAACGGTCAAATGCAAAGACCCCATGAACGAAGATTTTGACAAATACGCTGGTGGCGTAAATCAAAAATACATCTGGCCACTGCTGCGCAGATGGTGCGACTGCCTTTTGTTTGGAAATTTCCTCGCTGTTGTGCATAAAGAAAAAGGGGCAAGCAAGGCCAAGGGCATTGGCGGCGAAGGAAGAGTGTTGTATACCGAGCGTCGCGATGCTTACGATGCGAAAAACAGGTACAACCTGCCCCCTATTTTAAATCTTGCAAAAACGCCTTATGACCAACTGTGGTCCGCCATCTGGGGCGAGATCAATACGAATTTGAATAAGTAAAAAACAAGAAAAAAAAGAAGCTGTGTTGGCGACTTATTTTTTCTAAAGAATGGAGCTATGGATTATGGCAGCAGACGGTAATTATCACGCACGGCTTGTTGGCGGGCAAACTACCAAGGCCAACAGCGGAAACCCCCAAGTGGTCCTCGAATGGGCTGTGACTCATGTTGCAAGCAGCAACGATTGGAGCGAACTGCCAGCGGAAATCAAGGCATTCATGTACTTTTCCTGTGCGGATGGCGCATTTAAGTACACAATGAAGAAGCTTGAATCGCTTGGTTTCAATGGCGATTTTGGCACGCTAGGTTTTTCGAACGAAGCTCATACCGATGGCGTTGAAGTTGTGGCCAAAACAGAAATCGGCCACGACAACAAGCCTCGTCAGTCATGGGAGCTTGTGAATTGGGGCGGCGGTGGCGAAAGGGCAGATGACAGTATCGTTGCCGGATTGAACGCACGGTACAAAGCGGCGTCAGCGCCAGCAGCTGCAATTCCGGGCGGTCGGCCATCATCTACGCCGCCACAAGGCGGTCAGGACGCTTCCAAGGCTCGCGACGAAGCCAAGGCAGAAGCTTGGAGGATTTACTGCGATGAAGCTAAGGACGGCAAGCCAGATATGGCTAGGTGGAATCAGCTAATCGCCAAAGTCTCCACGGAAACAAGTCGCCCGATGGCAATGTTCACGCCAGACGATTGGAAGAAAGTAACCGCAGAATCTCAGATTCCGTTCTAACTTTTCTCTCTGCCAACTGCGCGCCAGTAAAGACTGCTGGCGTGCGGTTTCTCCCGGTGCGACACCATGATGAAGGTGGCGTGGGTGAATACCATTCCTGCAACCCACACACCGGGACTTTGCGGATGTAGCTCAATTGGATAGAGCATCTGTTTTCCAAACAGAATGTTGCAGGTTCGAATCCTGTCTTCCGCATTGTTTCTATTTTTCACTTCCAATTTTTTAAGGGCGAAGATGGAAAAGAGTGATAGAGATTATCAATGCAAGTCTATCGGAAAAACGATAGCTAGCATTCACGACAGGCCGATTCTCGTCTCGCCCACAGGCAGCGGCAAAACATATATGGCCGTGGCTATATGCAATTACTTTCAAGCAAAAATCCTCTGGCTGGCCCATAGACAAGAGCTTGTACATCAAGCCTACGACCAGCTGACAAGTGAAGGCGCTCATGCAGGTGTGATTATGGCTGGACATGCACAGAACAAATTTGCGCCCGTTCAGGTGGCTTCTGTCCAAACCCTAGTGGGACGCGAAACGCCAGAATGCGACATCGTGGTTGTAGATGAGTGCCATCATGCCATCAAGGGCAGCGGCTACGAACGGTTCTGTGAACTCGGCGTTCCGCTTGTTGGGCTGACAGCAACGCCGTTCAGGCACGACGGCATTGGTCTAGGTGATTTTTTCGGCAAGATCATTGTCGCCACGACGGCCAAAAAGCTTGTCGATCAGGGCTATCTTGTGATGCCGAAAATCTTTTGCCCCAACGCGATGGATTTGAACAAAATAAAAGCTACGAAAGACAGGTCTAAATTCAGTGGGCAGCTTCGCCTTGTCGATAAACGCGCTGATGGCGTGGGTAATGTTGTCACGGAATGGATTGAAAAAGCTTACGGTTTAAAAACTGTAGTTTATTGCAAAAGCATCAAGCGGTCCAAGGAAATCACACAGGCGTTTATTGAAGCTGGCATAAAGGCAGAGCATGTTGATGGATTTTCCAGCGATGAAGATCGAAAGGCAATACCCAAAAGGCTTAGGTCTGGCGAAACAAAAGTGGTCTGCAATTCTCAAGTTTTCCTTGAGGGATGGGATATGCCAGAGCTTGAATGTCTTGTGTTTGAGAATTTGACCGAAAGCTTAGCGGTCCATATCCAGCGTTTTGGCCGATTGGTCAGGCCCGCGCAAGGCAAAGCCCCGCCAGTGCTTCTCGATCTAGCTGGAAATTGCGTTTTGCATGGGACTATTCTGAGGCAGCTTGAGTATTCACTTGACGGAACAGTAAGAGTTAAAGAGCAAGTAGACATAGAAGAAGAGCCTGATTCGATTTGGCAGTGTATGAATTGCCACGCGATAATGAACGAGTCGCATGAAGTATGTCCAGAATGCGGGCATAGCTCAGTCAGAGAGCAGCGTATCGTTATGGTTAACGGGAAGCTGTGCGCAATGGACGATCTTGATATCGAATTCAAGCAATCGTATCTAGACATGGCAAAAAGATCAGCAGACAGCAGGGGCGTCGGGAGTGTCTGGGCTATGGAGAAATTCAAGAAGAGATTCGGCCACTATCCAATCGAGATTAACGGGGCGCTGGTAAATCCTCTAGACAAAAGCCGCGACAACAAGAAAAATGTTTACGAGCACTACATGCAAAGAGCAGAAGAGAAAGGATATGCAAAAGGATGGGCATCAAGAAGATACAGGGATATTTTCGGAGTCTGGCCAAAAGGCATGAGCGATTACAAGAACTAATTAACAAAGAAAGATCAGTGCATTGAGAAACAGGAAACGCAACGGTCAGTGCGTTTATGTCGGACACATTCAATAGGAATTTTAGATGAACGCAAAAAAAACCAAGAAGGTCAGGCCAAGAAGAGTTTGCCCAATCCACCATCGCCGCCTAGTCAAGCCAAAAGAAAAGCATGAATTCGAGCATTGGGATTGCCCTGTAGATGGCTGCAAAATGTCTTGTGGTCCGGGAAAAACAAGTCGTGCAACCGACAGACCTACGCGAAAGATGAGGAATCTGGCGCACAGAAAATTTGATGTTCTTTGGAAATTTCCACTGGAAACAAAAATTCACTTCGGCCATGCTGGATACGGATTGATGAGGGAATATCAGCGCCGGGTGCTAGCGTACAGATGGGCGAGCCGAGTGATGATGCTTCCCTTTGAAAACACACACATCGGCATGTTCTCGGCAGATCAATGCCTTGAACTTGTCAGCCACGTTGAAAACCTTTTAGATGGAGTAGAAAAATGAGCGACGAACCCACATAACGGAGCACTTACATCAATCTACCCCACCCACTTCAAGCCCCTCGACCCCGCCCCTCCAACAAACAAACAATAAACAGAAAGAGCAGCATCATGTGGACATGGAAAGAAATTCAGACTTGGAAAGTCGAAGTCTCGAAAGTCTTTGGCGTCAAATTTAAGACGTACACGAACGGAAACGGTATGTCGGTCAGAGTGGCGACGACCGCGACTGTCAGTCTGTCTGCCAGCATCGGCGACAGGTCCAGCATCGGCTACAGTTCCAGCATCGGCTACAGTTCCAGCATCGGCGACAGGTCCAGCATCGGCGACAGGACCAGCATCGGCTCAGGGACCAGCATCGGCGACAGGACCAGCATCGGCTCAGGGTCCAGCATCGGCGACAGGACCAGCATCGGCTCAGGGGCCAGCATCGGCTACGAGGCCAGCATCGGCGACAGGGCCAGCATCAGCTCAGGGGCCAGCATCGGCGACAGGGCCAGCATCGGCTCAGGGGCCAGCATCGGCTACAGGTCCAGCATCGGCTCAGGGTCCAGCATCGGCGACAGGACCAGCATCGACTCAGGGGCCAGCATCGGCTACAGGTCCAGCATCGGCGACAGGACCAGCATCGGCTCAGGGACCAGCATCGGCTCAGGGGCCAGCATCGGCTACAGGTCCAGCATCGGCGACAGGACCAGCATCAGCGACAGGACCAGCATCGGCTCAGGGGCCAGCATCGGCGACAGGACCAGCATCGGCTACAGGACCAGCATCGGCGACAGGGCCAGCATCGGCTACGAGGCCAGCATCGGCTACGAGGCCAGCATCGGCTGCGAGGCCAGCATCGGCGACAGGTCCAGCATCGGCGACAGGACCAGCATCGACAAATATGATTGGTGGATTACCACAGGGCCACAAGGCTCACGACACGCTCCCCTGACAGCCGTGTGGTCGGCAGAACACGGCCTGCGGTGGTGGGTTGGATGCCAAGAGGGTATCAGCACCGACGATCTACGCAAGCGTGTCAAAAGCGACCATAAGGGCGAGCACTTCGACGACTACATGCACGTAATTCAGATGGTTGAGACGCACCCCGGATTGCTGCGGGCGAAGGAAGCAGGGGAGGTGGGGGATGAGTGAGCCATACCGACAGCTATCGCCAAAAGATTTTGACGATCTTTATGTTCTTCGCCAACAAATGCCAGACGTACCTGTTCGAGACTTCGCAGAGGAAGTGTACCGAGATTTCAACGGATACGACTTAAAGCAAATCCGAGAAGCATTACGAAAAATAGACAAGGGACATGAAGTATGAAACACATTGTGGGATTTAGCGGCGGTATTGATAGTCAGGCATGTGCCCGATGGGTGCTTAATCGTTACCCCAAAGAAGACGTCGTGCTGTTGAACAGCGACGCCGGGGGGAATGAGCATCCCCTGACGAGTGAATTCATCGACTGGTACAGCTGCCACATTCATCCAGTCATTGTCGTGCAAGCAACGGTCGCAGACATGGCGGGCACAGCAAAGGGGAAAATCGCCGAGCTTGGCTTATCCCCTGATGACATTCTCACGTTTGACCTCATGACAATCCTCAAGGGCCGTTGGCCGTCGCCAAAAAGACAATTTTGCACGGAACACTTGAAGCTAAGGCCAGCGCTTAGATGGATGGAGTTGGCATTTCCTGCCGGAGATTATTGCCGCTATGCGGGCGTGCGAAATGATGAAAGCCGTCGGCGTGCTAGCCGCAAGGCCGTGGAATGGGATGATTTTTTCGACTGCGATCTGTTCCATCCAATCATCGATTGGACCAAGCAAATGTGCTTTGACTATGTCAAGGCCCACGACGGGAAGATCAATGAGCTTTACACGCTTGGATTTAATCGCGTTGGGTGTGCGCCTTGCATCAATTCCAACAAAGCCGATATCTTGGCTTGGGCGACGAGGTTTCCTGAAATGATCGACAAAGTCAGAGCATGGGAGAAAACCACCGGCCGCACTTTTTATGCACCTATGGTGCCACGCAAAAAGATCAACTGGATCGACGAGGTTGTCGAGTGGTCGAAAACCACGCGGGGCGGCAAGCAATATGGGCTTCATGTTTTACATGAGCCAGATTCATGCGAATCAAAATTCGGACTTTGTGAGTAACTGAGAAACGTAAAGAGGCGGCTGGTATAAATTTAGCGAGATTGAAAAGGTTAGCTGAATGAAAAAAGTCGAACACAAGCTGCAATCTCAAATCATGCTGGAATTCGGGAATCTTTCTTGGATCAGAATATGGAGAGCAAATACTGGCGTTGCTGTTGGCGGAGATGGTAGGGTTGTTCGGTTTGGCCTTCTTGGGCAGGCGGATATATCTGGTATCATTTCACCCCACGGCAGGCGTCTGGAAATCGAAGTAAAAACACCGACCGGCAGACAGTCGAAGCCACAGAGAGCATTTCAAGCCACCATTGAAAGGCTTGGGGGGCTGTATATTTTAGCTAGATCGCTTGATGACGTACATGATGCCTTTGAAAGAGAAGGTTATTATGACGAAATTCAGCGAGATTGAATATCAAAACGAAAGATTGGGCAATATGACGCCAGAACAGCAAGACGATTTAAGAGTTGAATCGCTCAAGGGTCACGCTCGCGGGTGGAGCTACACGCCAGTAAAGGGAAAACGAGCATATATCTATGGATGGCAATCAGCCAAAAGGGAGACGATTGGCGAAATAGAACAGTGGGCAAGCGAAGGAAATCTTGGAATCAGAACAGGGAGCAGCGAACTTCTTGTTCTAGATATTGATTCGGATTCCGGGCTTAATCCAGAAATGTACCCGCCAACTTCCACAGTAGAGACAGGCGGCGGTGGGTTCCATCTTTACTATACCGCGCCGCCGTTCCCTGCTGGGAACTCACACAAGGCCATGGGTCTGCCAGATCATGTCCACATCAGGGGCATTGGCGGCTATGTAGTAGCTGCAGGCAGCATTCATCCCGAAACAGGCAATCTGTACCGTTGGGCAGAGGGGAAGTCGCCAGACGAGCTTGAGCCAGCGCCGTTCCCTGTTGCAGAGCTTGTCACCAATGAAGATTTTCTGGAAAGAATCAAAGTCTGGGAAGAGTATCACGGGCGGTCCAACTGCTCGCTGGATATTACTGCTTGCGAAGTTGGCTTGACCACCAATCAAACGCGGGAGCATTTACGATGCTTTGGACTTGATTTACCCAAAAGCGACATCGCAAAGCCAGCAGCCAGAAGGACTCCGCCCACATACGGTCGGCTTGCCATGGCAGGGGAATGCCATGCTGTCGCAAACTGCGAGCCGGGAAACAGAAACAATCAGCTAAACACATCAGCGTTTAACCTTGGCCAGCTTGTAGGTTCGATGGTTCTAGATCGAATGGATGTCGAATCTAACTTGAAAGCTTCAGCTGAAGAGGCAGGCATGAGGGGCGTTGAAATCTACAGGACAATTAAATCCGGCATAGACGCTGGAATTAAAAGCCCAAGAAAGATACCCGAAAAATCACTTCAAAAATCACAAAACGAAGCGATGGCTGCAGCCAATATGAATGGTGAAATGGAAGAGTCCGGCGACACAGGGGCTGGCACAAAAGCCAAAAAGCCAAAAAGCAAACCCACCACATCCATACCCATGGTCCCTACACCATCAAAAGCAGGCAAGGATGTAGTGCTTGTGCCGGGGTCACACATTGATGACATGGGCGTAATGCACGCGGTCGGTACAAATGATTTCTCTGGTGAAGTGCTAGCTAGCTTTCCCGAAGGCTTGATGGTTCGAAAGGCTACTATTCCGGGTCAGCTTATTGGCGAAGCTGGCAAGAAAAGATTCGAGCCTGTTGGCGCGAATAACGTCAGGCTTTTGATTGACGAACATTCAGAGCTTGCAAAATGGGCAATCATCAAGACGGGAGATCACAAGGGCGAGCCAATAAGGATGTTCGTTCACTCGTCGCGCGACCACGGCGAGCTAGTGCTTGCTGGTGCTTCACAAAGCCCATTGGTTTCCCAAATGGAATTCATGGCAAACTACCCATTCTTCAGGCCCGATTGGGAAATCTCGTCGCCCGGATGGAATGGGGGGAGCTACTACTACGACCAGCCGAACGATCTTGAAGATATTGAACTGGAGCATGACAGGGATGTCATAACCACTGTTCTTGAAGATTTGCTTATCGACTTCCCATTCAAAACAGAATCAGACAGGCAGAACTTCATCGGGCTTCTATTCACGCCGCTAATCAGGCCAGCGATAAAATCCAATTGCCCGCTGCATCTAATCTTGTCCCCACTGGAACGCACAGGCAAGAGCCTTCTAGCTGAATCGGTGCTTGGAATTATTGTCGCGGGTAACAAAACGCCCGGCATGTTGCTTCCAGAGCATGAAGAGGAAAGAGACAAGCGAGTAACCGCCATGCTCATGCAAGGCAAAACGATTATGCACTTAGATAATCTCAAAGAGTTTCTAGATTCTGCGTGCATCGCGTCTCTGCTCACTGCGACAACATATCAGGGTCGCCTTCTTGGAAAATCGCAGCTGCTTGAGCTTGCAAATAACACAACCATCGTCGCAACGGGTAATAATGTCCGGGCCACAGGGGAAATCGCGAAAAGAACAATACCAATCTGCTTACAGCCAAACACTTCAAGCCCAGAAACAAGACAAGACTTCGTGCATCCCGACCTGACTGATTACCTTGTCAAAAATAGAAAACTGATCCTTGGATGTCTGCTTGGCGCTGTTGTGAATTGGGTAATCGCAGACAAACCAAAGCACAACAAAAGGCTAGGCGGTTTCGATACATGGTCCGAGACTGTTGGCGGCATTATGGACATGCTCGGCCTAACAGAATGGCGAAAAAACGAACAGCAGTGGCGCCGTGACTCTGATCCGCTTGGCGAAGATTTGCTTGTGCTAGCTTCTGTCTGGTGGGAGCTTCACGGCCAAGCGCAGATTAAATCTGATACGGTCATGGGCATGGCTGAGGCGAACGGCGTGTTTGGCCACATCTTTACAAGGCCATCAGAACGGGCAAAGCAGATAGCGCTTGGACGATTCTTGACATCCCAAGAAAATAAGCCAGTGGGCCGCTGGATAATTCGCAGGGCTGGCACTGGCTCAAATCGTTGGTATTACTTGGAAGTTTCTAGGTTCGCAGAAGCAGAATAATTTTTCTCTCAACTCGTCTTGTTACGCATTGGGGTCGAATCGCCCGGCGTCAACTTCTCGCCTGAGTATTCTATTTACTGTTTGCGAATACCACTTGGCTTTTCTCGGAGCAACACCCATTGTCTCAAGCTTCTGGGCGATTTTGTAGGTGCTTTTAATTCCCTGCTTCCACTGGGCGATCATCAGCCCTATATTTTCCTGCTCTCTCAAGTCCTCGACAATTTTCGAATCGTCGTATGGGTCGCGTCGCCAGCCATACGGTGGCACTGCAGACATTCTCTTGCCGCTGGCTTGCTGTGCGATCATTGCGCCACTGGTGCGTTCGCTGATCTGTTCCCTCTCCATGCTCGCCATCGCCGCGATGATCGTGAAGAAGAACCTGCCCATTGCTGTTGTCGTGTCTATCTGTTCGTGCAGGCTGGCGATGTTCGCGCCAGCCTGGTTCAGCTTGTCCACGTACGCGATGGCGTCTTTGGTGCATCTCGCGAAACGTGACAGGCTGTAAACCACCAGCACGGCCTTCTCGCTGCAAGCTAAATCGACCGCCGACTGGAACCCCGGCCTGTTGGCTGCATTGGCTCCAGATATCGCCTCATCGAATTGCTCGCCTATTACTTCTAGCTGGTGCATCGCACACCATTGGTGGCAATACTGTAGCTGCGTTTGAATGCTGGCGCATTGCTCTGCCCCTCGCCTTGGCGAGAAACGCGCATAAATCACCGCCCTTGTAGGCGGCGCTGTTCGGGTTAATTTGTTCTTGTTGGCTTGCGTCATCTAGATCAATCCTTATTCATGTTGAATTTGCTGGCGATTTTCCCGATAAACTCTTCTGCAGTTGCCATGGATTTAACATCCCTGTCAATAACAATATCGAAACCCTTTTTGTCTGCTTCGGGAATGCTCGAAGGCGTGCCGAAACCAGTATGGACTGTTCCCGGCACTACGCGCGATCTTGCCATTAGTAAAAACGCCCGGCGAAAGGCTGGGCTGCAGCACATCATCGCCATGAGCGCCGTGTCAGACGGCACGCCCGCAGCCTTGACTACTACAGTTTGCACCAACATATGCACTTCCCCTGATATAGCTTTGGAAGTGTCTAGAATCTTAACTTCCACGCCATAGCCCAATTCTTCGAATTGATCGGCAAGAAGAATCGCACAGGCTCCGCGCGGTTTAAGATTGTGGCTTTCTTCGAAAGCGCTGATGGCAGTATTAATGGCGATGGAAATGACAGGCTTAGGGCCGCGCTCTTTTACGTTTCGCGACCAACCGAATGGGTCGCGCCTTGCCCAAGCGCCTGTATCTAGATCGTCGCCATGGTCCTGGTTTCGCATGATATGGCGCACAGGCTTGACGTTTTGCATAACGCCATCCAGTTGGTTTCGCATGGATTCAATTTCGCCCAAGTTGGCCTCTGGTGGATTGTGAACCATGTCGCGCAGTTGGCTTTGCGTCTTGCAATCCCAAAAATCATCTTTGCCTGCATATTCCTCTGTCACACGGATTAGTAGCTGCTTATTCTTTTCGTTCACAGCATTGTCATGCATGGCCATAGCCATGCATTCCTCTACACTGCCCCATTCAATCCTATGCACACCGTCTTTGTCTCTCTGGATTGGTTGAAGGTATTCCATTATGCACCGACCTTTGCTTTTTCGTCATCAGACCAGTCTACAAAAAAAGCCTCAGTGATGTCTTTGAGTGTAGCGCCAAGGTTTGCCATTTTTGTTGCGTTGACAACCAGCCTTGTCGAAGCGATTCGGCGTAGTCGGCCTTTAGATATCATGCTGCGCAAGCTAGATACCCAGTCACCAATACTCTTACGCAATCCCCTGTCGCCAATGGTGGATAGAATATGCGATTCTATGGCAATGTCATAGTTGATCTCCAGCGTGGCCAACGTGAACCTATCCAGAGTAGCTGCGTCCAGAGCATTGCGGCCGACATACAGCCTGTCAGCACCTCTGCCAAATGTATTAGCGGCTGCGATGATAAGGCACTCTGGATGCCTTGGAATTGGCTTTGCTTCTGGATTGTATGGGTTGGATAGCTGGCCATTGGCGAGCGCTGCGTTGATGCCAACCATGACGTTAGCATCGGCTGCGTCTACTTCGTCCAGTAGGAACACGCCACCATCGCGATACACTTTGACAAAATTAGATTCCTGAAAAACCCATTCGCCTGCAGCGCCCGGTAGCATTCGGCCCCACAAATGGGTTTCTGTGACACCGGCGCTTAGGCTCAGGAAGTTGAATGGGCGATCCATCGCGAATGCTACGTCTTCTGCGATAGTGGTCTTGCCTGTACCCGCCGGACCAACAAGCAGGATATTTTCTGCCCATCGGGCCGTCTTGAGAACATCCATCATTCTGGCGTGTGGCCTTTTATCGAAGCGAACAGACTTAGCTTTGTCGAAGTTGACGATCAAAGGTCTAGCTGCTTTCATGTCTGTTTTTGAAACAGCTTCGTCCACTGCGTTTCTCGCCATCTGGGCGAGCATATCGGCAATGCCTCCGGCTGCTACTTCTGGTGCGCCTGGATTGTTCTTGGTAGTCACTGTAGGCTCATCACCATTAAGAAACGCAATCAAATCAGCCTTGCGTGAAATTTGAACCCAGCTAGATGGGTTTCCGTCGGCCTTGCATTGCTCGATGCACAATTGTCGCAATTCGTTCTGCGTCATGTGCTCAAGAAGTTTGCCTTCTTGCTCCGTCGATTCTGTTCCTGTAGCTTTTACTGTCATCGTATCCTGCTTTCGCATTGGCGTTTTTCAAACTAGACTGCCCGACGTGGACAGACAATTCAACCCATAGTAACACGCAGATCGGCACAATGCAAGCACCAAATATCGCCACAGAGCATATTCGCATATAAATAGAAAAAACGCCCGCCACTGTCAGTGTGGCGAGCGTCTTTATGTCATCTAGATACAGGCTGCGTTCAGGCCGGTGTGCCTTTGGGCGGCGCTGGAGGCAATCCGTATTTGGCCATCCAGCTTTCCAAGTTTGTTTTGAAGGCTACTAACCCTTCGCTGAAAAACTTATCCAATTGCTCAATGCGTTGTGCGCTTTCTTCTGAACCGTCGGAAAGCTTGAGCATCTCATCTTCATAGTCCCTCTGCCCCCAAGCACGGCTCACGACGACCGTGGCAAGCGAATACTCTTTGAGCAGGAACGGCGAGCATTTGTTGATCTGCATGATAAATGGCTTAGCGCCAGCCTGCTGCGTAGCGTCTGCGGGGAATGGCTCGCACAGTATGGTCAAATCTTTTCGCATTTGCCAGTGAATCTCACCTTCAATGCCTTTGATAATCAGCCTAGAACCAATTACCGGCGGCGTTCGCGTGTCTGTGTATTTTGAGTAAAGGCGATGGGCGATCAATGCCCGCAATGCGCCTGCGCTAAAATCGTCTTCTGGGTCTTTGTGATAGCCTTTGTGATATCCCTTGGCGGTGTGGTACAAGCCGGTGTATTCGACAAGCAATTCATTGTTGCTCGGCATAGGCTCGGCCGGCCCTGCGACGATATCCGGCAGGCTGTCTTTCAGGCTGCCTTTGTTTACAAATCCGCGATTGTTGTTGCTGAAACCCATTTTCATTGTCCTTTGCTTTTGCGCGCATGGTTGCATGCGCGCATGGTTGTGACGATCTGTTCGCCAAAATAAACGGCCACAGCGTACACTGCTGCAGCACATAGAAACGGCAGCATGTTTACTGCCATTGCGTACCAATAAGGGATTGAGAAACGTATCATATCATCAGCCTCACTTTCAAAACTGTAGGTCTTCGTCGGCACTGGGTGTCCGCTCCCCGTGAGGAGCGGTGACTCAAGGCGGGTCAGGCCGGGTGCAGTTCGGGGTTTGCTTCTACAATTTCCAAGCCTTCATCGGTTACTTCGAGGATCCAATCTTGCTGGCCGTAGGCAATGCCTGTGGTTTCATGCACTGGGCGATGGATGGCGAGCAAGCCAGCGGCTTCAAGAGCCTCCCAATGGCTGGATGTTTCGGTGAAATGCTGCCCCGCTTCGTTGCGTGTGCAGATTGTGCAGAGTTCGCGGAGCATTGCTTTGGTGGCCTTGGTTTTCATGTTGTTTCCTTGCCGGTGTCCGGCGGTTGTGGAGGGTGTTCGGATCAATTTCATCGACTTCATCGACAAGCCTAACAGGCTCATCGGCACAAATCAACCACAAAATGCACAATTGAGTTATATTTGCTGTAAATTGTCTGCGTGTGCCTGTTTTGTACTGGATGAGAAGGGATGTCGGGGATGTCGGGGATGTTGACGATACGCTGTACCAGCCTCTATAGAAAATTTTTTATGGGCATTGGTACTATATTGAGATGGGTACTATAATAGTACCCATAGAAACCAAAATTCTGTAGTGGCTGATACAGAGATATCGTAAACATCCCCAACATCCCGAGTCGTATTCGCCCTGGGGGATTTCCTTGAGCTAGATCGGATGATTGTATTTCTCTCAAGACAGAATTAGTGCGAATATGTGTGTTGCCATGGGTACCATGGTAGCAAGTGCCGATCTAGCTATCGGGTTCTTTGAGGGGCAAATGAGTCTGTCATGTTCAAGACAGGGCATTGGGCGAGAATGCCGCGAGAATGCAGGTGTGGCACAGACCGGCGTGAATCACACTGGGGTTTCAGGATGTCAAAATGGCAGGAAATGGGCGATGATGGGGGCGGGAGCTAGCTTGGCTCCTAAAGGTAACAACCCATGGATCCAATTTTAACACCGCCATCGACCCCGACCCATGGAACACTGGAAGCTAGATCGGCCCAAGCCTGCTTCAGTGTGGCTCATCGGCATTTCGTGATTGTGGCGGTGGGAACCCATGGAAACAGGCTTCAGACGCTCAGAATGAGGGAAACAGGGCAAAACCAAGGGAAAACCCCAAGAGAAAAGGCCAACCCGAACAAAACCTTACCATCGACCCCGACCCATTGATTCATCTTTTACTTAACCCCCTCGGAACACGAGCCATTTTTCAGGGATTTATTTTGATGACTCAAAAAGGAAAACCCCAAAGCCCCAAGACAGGTCCACGGGTACTATGACTGGAAAAATATGCGCTATATTTTTCCAGCTATTTGCCTGATAAGATAAAATTGGTTTATAATCGTGTTTGATAAAGCCACACGGAACCGTATTAATGCCACCTAAATCTCGCCAAGCACAAAAAGTTGAAATGGTAAAATCCGGCGAGTGGCCTGATTTCTTGAAGCGCCGTGACTACCTGATGTCTACTGGCGTTCCTGAAGGTGCTGCATGGACAACGGCCCTGCTTGAAATAACCAAGACGCCTGCTCTTCCGACTGGAACTAGAAATCCGGCTTATACGCCAGCTGCCAATCGAAAAAGCAATGAACGGGCTGAGTTACTAAAGCAGGCTGAGAGTGATCGTGTACCCGGCACGACGTTTTCGGGAAAGACGGCTAGCTCTATTGAAGTGATAGAATGGGTTGCGGCCAATATCGCAATTACTGACCCAGACCCCAAGAAAGCACCGAATAGCGAAGCTTGGGGCTTGCTGCAGTGGGTTCGTCGCGACCAGCAAAACGAAGGTGAATTTTGGCGACAGATTTACCCGAAGCTGATGCCAACCAAGTCTGAAATGAAGAAAAGCCAAGGCGAAAAAGAAAATGAAAGCGACGTTATCGACCTCATCGGGCGTGTCAAAGCCGCAATTATCAGCGACGAAGGTGCGGCCGAAGGTTGAGAAAAGCAAGCCCAAGACAGCCTGCCTGATTCGCCGTAGGACTCCGCATGTGTGGGAGAACGGCGTTCGTCCTTACAGCATCGTTCCCAAGGGGGTTCTGGAAAATCTTGAGTTTCGTCGCAAGCTGATTGAGGTTTGTAACGCAGATTCGTCAGTGGCCAGTGATGTTATTGAGATGTGCCGCCGAGACAGGTTGTTTTACATCAACTCTTTTTGCTGGACGTATGACCCGCGTAAAGACGATCAGCCTATCATTCCGTTCATAACGTATGACTTTCAAGATAACGCGATTGACGATATTGGCGAAGCGATTGGCAGCCATGATATTCTCGCTGAAAAGTCTCGCGACATGGGTGCTAGCTGGATGTTTCTTACAGTCCTTCACCATGAGTGGATGTTTAAGTCCATGCGTTCTTTTCTGGTGGTCAGTCGTAATGAGGATTATGTAGACAAGCCTGAAAACCCGAAAGCTCTGTTCTGGAAGCTTGATTTTCTTCTGAAAAAGCTCCCGACGTTCATGGTCCCCAACTTCACCCGTGTCAACATGAACATTACGAACAAAGACAACGGCTCTGTGATTGATGGCGAATCGACCACGGCAGACGTGGGACGCGGTGACAGGCGAACTGCTGTGCTTATGGATGAATTTTCAGCGTTCAAGAAAGATGACGGATATCGTGCGCTGAGTAGTACCCGCGACGTTACGAAGTGCCGAATGTTTAACTTCACGCCACAGGGAACAAACAACGCTGCCTATGACATGGCCCAGCGTAATATCTCGAAGCTTCGAATGCACTGGTCTGTTCATCCTGAGAAGAATATCGGCCTTTACCACAAAGAAGGAAAGGCTAGATCGCCATGGTATGACGAGCAATGCGAACGTGCTGCGCATCCAATGGAAATCGCCCAAGAGCTTGATATTGACTACTTGGGTTCTGACTTTCAATTCTTCGACAGCCAGAGCATTGACAAGGTTCAGAAAGAGAATTGCGTCAAAGAGTATTTTCAGGGCGAGCTTTCATTTGACAGCGATTCGCTTCGGCCTATGGGGTTTACCCGTGTAGCTGGTGGCCGATGGCGACTTTGGATAAACCACGAACAGCTAGACCCGATGGATTTGTTTGCGGTGAGTGCTGATATCGCGACAGGTACTGGAGCTAGCAATAGCGTTATCTCCATTGGAAGTATGCGGACCAGTCAGAAGATTGCTGAATTTGCCAATCCAATGGTCAAGCCGCATGAGCTTGCCAAGATCGCGGTCGCTGCAGCTAAATTCTTCAAAAACGCTACGATGATATGGGAAGCCAACGGGCCGGGAAGAATCTTTGGTGACGGTGTAATTGACGCTGGCTATAGGGAAGTGTATTACAGGACGAACGATAAGCAGTTGGGTGCGAAGGAATCGACCGTTCCGGGTTGGTATTCCACCAGAGAAAACAAGCTTGGCGTTTTGGGTGAGTATCGCCGGGCGCTGGCCAGTGGTGATTTCATCAACAGGTCGCTTGAGGCCGTCCAAGAATGCCGCGAGTATGTGTTTTTGGCCACGGGAAGTGTAGAACACGGAAAGAGTATTTCCAACATAGACCCTTCCGGAGCTAGAGCTAATCACGGTGACAGGGTTATTGCTGATGCCTTGTTGTGGAAAATGATGAAGCAACGTGGTAGTCTAGGGACAATTGAGAAATCATACGTCCCACCAAACAGCTTTGCCGGTAGACGTAAGAGATTTTCAGATTCAGAGAAGAATAAAAAGCTAGAGGCCGCGAGATGGTGAAGCGGTATCACGCTGGGTTCATTGCCCGGAGGTCACAGGTTCGAATCCTGTTCTCGCTATTTAAAGGTAGTAGTTATGTATGGAATGTGCTTCATTGTTTTTCTTGTAATCACGGCCATTTACATTGCCGGAATGATCGAGAATGGCTTTGGCTACGTTTCCTTGTTTTTTTGGATGGCCTACAGTGCGTTTTTCCTTTACCCAATCGTCGATGATTTTTGGGATAGGTGGAGATTTCGCAAATTGCCTGAGTGGCAGAAGTACAGACCTTTGAAATTCTGGAAGAAACGGTAAAGGAATTACCTTGGACACAAGCAATCGCAAATCAATGATGATGCTCAAATCCGCTATGGAGTGGAGCAGTCGGTCTATCGCACCTTATCGCGAGAACTACAATCACGCATTGAAGCAGTTTGTTGGCGCTCACTATTCAGAGAACGGTGCGACTGATCGCGTTCCGGTGAATATGCTGGAAATGGCGACTTCGATTTACGTCCAGCAATTTGTTTCTGCAATTCCGCAGGTCATGTGTTCAACGCGATACGCCTCATACAAGCCAATGGCCGCAGATTTTTCGATTGTGATGAACTATGAGCTTCGCCGTATGGGTATTGACCGGACGCTCCAAGAGGCATTGGTGACTGCGTTGTTCGCTCCCTTTGCCGTCTTGAAGGTTGGGGAATGTTCAGGGCCGATGGTTGAGTTTGAAGGCATCAATCACGCAACGGGCAGCACCTTTGTTGACTTGATTGATTTTGATGACTTTATTATCGACATGACGGCGAAACGGTGGGAATCAGCTAGATACATGGGAGACAGGTATCGCGTTCCGCTTAGTGCCGTGCATAGCAATGAAGAGTTTGTTGCCAAGTACCGAAAGAAGGTTGAATCTGTCAGCCGCGCAGCCCGCAGTGATGCTGATGACGAGCAGACCGAACACGCTTCTTCTATTGGCCGTGGCGAGGACTCGACCGATGACGGCGAGATTGAACCGTATACAGAGCTTTGGGATATCTGGCTGCCTGCAGAGGGCAAGATTATTACCATGCCTGCTTCGGGAGAGCCTTACCCGCTTCGTGAAATTGAGTGGGATGGCCCAGACATCGGCCCTTATGACCGCCTTACATTTCAGCATGTCCCCGGAAACATCATGGGACTTCCGCCTGTAGCGAACTGGATGGACCTGCATGAGATGAACAACATGATCTTCAACAAGATGGCCCGCCAATCGCAGAGGCAGAAAACTGTTTACGGCGTCCGTGCGGGCCAGATTAAGGACGGCGAAAGAACCATTCAGGCCAATGATGGCGATGTAATAAAGATGGACGGCGACGGCGTTAATTCAATGAATTTCCCCGGCGCTGATGCTTCTAGCATGGCAATGTTTCTTCAAGGCAAGGATTTATTCAGCTATGCAAATGGCAATCTTGATCTTCTTGGCGGTCTTAGCCCGCAATCCCAGACGGTTGGACAAGACCAGATGCTTTCGGCCAGCGCGTCACAGCGTGTTGTTCGAATGCAGAATGAGGTAGTGGGCTTTACGACACGAATCATTCGTTCGTTGGCTTACTATGTTTGGGAAAACCCACTGGCTGATTATGATCTAGACAAGCCGGTTCCGGGTTTTGAAAGCGTTTCCGTGCCGATTGATTTTAATTATGACCGAAGGCTTGGTAAGTTTCCGGATTATGATATCGAAATCCAACCATATTCAATGCAGCACCAAACCCCAAGCATGAAGCTGCAGTCGTTGACTCAAGCGTTCGGCACTTTCATTGCCCCCTACATGGAGCAGATGAGGGAGCAGGGCATATCTGTCAACTTTGAAAAGACTGTCAGGACCGTTTCTCAGTTGGCTAACTTGCCTGAGCTAGATGATTTGATTACATTTGTAGAGCCAGCGGAAAACCCTACTCCTATCTCGCAAAGATCGGGAGTCGGAAAGCCTGCTGAGACAAAGAGGACTTACGAGCGAATAAACCGTCCGGGCGGCACTAGAGCAGGCAGAGATGCCGCTTTAACCAAGTCCCTTATGGGCGGAACAATAAACGACAGTGAAGCAGCTTCACTTGATGGGGGCATACGTTGAACATACCCGACACTGCTTGGTGGATCATTGGAATCATTGTGATACAGGCTCTTTTTGGAACTGTATTGCTGATAGTTAGTACGCTAGCTACTTGGGCCTTAGCTCGCGTCCACAGCTTGTCTGTTAGGGTTGCTGAGCTGAGTGTTCATACTAACATGCAGACAACGCACGTTGACCAGAAGCTTAAATCGCTCAACGACTGGATGAAGGGTATTGACAGAAAGCTAGATCGTGCGTTAGAAAGAAGTGCCAGAGCTGGTAATTTAAGTACCCACGACGGCTTTGACCCAAGAACTGACGAAGATTAATTATGCCAACTTACTGTTACACAAATGAAGACGGCGAGACGATTGAGCGCCGTATGTCCATGAAGAAGGTTCGCAAGAGCATTCGCGTCAAAGGTGTTAAATTCACACGCGACATTGCTGCTGAGAATGCCGGATACACGGATACTCCGGGCGCTTGGCCCATGAAGTCCGACGCTGCGGGCGTTCACCCTTCGCAGATTGGCGAAGCTAGAGAACACGCTGCTAAGGTTGGTGTTCCTACTGACTTCACGCCAGACGGAAGAGCAATTTTCACAAGCCGGTTGCATCGCAAGTCGTATTGCGAAGCGCACGGTCTGTATGATCGTAATGGCGGTTATGGCGATCCTAGACGAAGAGGTATTATTGATGGCTAAGGCAACTAACAAACTTGATTCCAGCGCAAACACTACCAACACAGGCATTGAGCCAGCTTTTTCCGATGAGGATTATGATGATGCTCGCGAAGATGGTTTTGATGGTGATGGTTCTGGCGAAGAGGGTTCCGCATGGGATGAGGGCGATGATGATATTGATGACGGCTCTGAATCGGGTTCTGATGACGATTCTGGCGATGACGATGAGGGGGATGAACTCGATAGCGACGATGACGAATCGGAAGGAGATGGCGAAGAAGCCGATCCGGACGATAGCCCAGATGTCGCCCGCGCCAAAGAGCTTGGATTTACTGAAAAAGAAATCAAAGCCATGCGCGGCGAGAAAAATCTCACTGCCGTCATCGTCGCGATGGATAGAAAAATTGCTGAATTCGGTCGCACTGGTGGAGACGCGACGAATACCGCCGACAAGTCAAAGACTGTTGGCGAAACTTCCACGGGCAAGACCAAAGAATCTGAACCTGCGGCCACAGGTGACGAAGCTGATTTGGAACTCGACCCAGAGCTTTTTGACGACCGTTTAATCAAGGCATTTAAATCGCAAGGCAAGAAGTATTCTGCAGCGATTGAAGGCATGAAGCAACAGGTCGCCGTCCTTCAGGACGCTCTTTCAGACCGAGTGTTTGATGAGCAGGTCAATGGTCTTGGCAAGGGGTTCGATTCTATTCTGGGTGCTGGTTCTACCAGTGCGCAGCCTGAAAATTCGAAATTCGCCAAGAATCGTTCTGCAGTCAAGGATGAAATGAAAGCCTTGTCTGCCGGGTACAAAGCCATTGGCAAGAACGCGCCTAGTGAAAGCCAGTTGTTTTCGCGGGCAGTCCAATCATTGTTTTCCGATAAAATTCAAGGAATGGCCAAGAAAGGCATTACCGATCAACTTCGCGGCAAGTCCAAGAGATTCATTTCTAGACCAGCTAGCCGTCGCCAATCAACTGACGGGAGATCGCCCACACAACGGGCAGTCGATAACGTCAAAGAGAAGCTTCGTCAATCTGGTGGACACTCCAGCGATTTTGAAGAGTAAATGATCTACCTTGGCTTTTATAAAATAAGAAAGTGAAGGCTTCCTATGGCTCTGTCTGATGACCAAATTGCTGATCTTGTTGCCGGTACTCTCAAAGACCTCGGAAGGGGTCGATATACTGAGCTTGCTACCGACCTCCAAGGCTTCGAAGTCCTCCCCCGCGTGCTTAAAAAGGGCAAGATTAACTTCATTGCCAATGGCACAGGGGTACAACGTAACATCATGATTGATGACGGCGGCGCTGCGAAGCACGTTGGCCTGTTCTCGGAAGATGTTACCAGTGCGCCTGACCATCTGGCGCAGTACACTGTGCCTTGGCGTCACTCCCAGACCCATTGGGTCTTTGATCGTCGCGAAACACAGATGAACTCTGGCCCAAGCGCCATTGTGGACATGGTGAAAATGCGCCGCGCCGGTGCTATGATCTCTCTTGCCAAGCTGATGGAGCAATCTTTCTTCGGCAAGCCAGTTGATTCGAGTGATAACATCACTCCTTTCGGCTTGGATTATTGGATCACGCCAAGCCAGACTCAAGGTTTTAATGGCGGCAACCCATCTGGTTTTGCCGCAGGCGCCGGTGGCATTGACTCGGCGGCTTACCCCCGTTGGGCCAATTACACCGATGGCTATACGACTGTCAATAAGGCTGATTTGATTACCAAGATGCGTAAGGCTCATCGCCTTACCAATTTTGTCAGTCCAATCTCCATTCCCGACTATCGCAAGGGTGCTGGCCAAAACTTCCGTATCTATGTGAATGAAGTCACTATTGCCGCGCTTGAAACTCTGGGCGAAGCTCAGAACGAAAATCTCGGTCGCGACCTCGCCAGCATGGACGGAATGATTACGTTCCGCAAAAACCCACTCGTCTACGTCCCCTATCTCGACGCAGATACAACCGATCCTGTCAGAATGATTAACTGGAACTCGTTCCACATTAATTTCCTGAAGGGTGAGTATCTTCGCCAAGACGGACCTCAGAAGAAGGCTGACGCTCACAACGTGTTCGAAGCTCATATTGACCTGACTTGGAACACCGACTGCGACAACCGCAGGCTTCACGCTGATATCCGTAAATCTTCCAGCTGATCTAGCTTGCATCTGGTCTTTTTGTTTGTTTTTTGGTTTGACGTTTTAATTTAAGGAATTTGAGCTATGTCTCAGAATCAGACTCAATATGTAAATCAGGCCCGTGCGCATGTTCGCCGGGTCTGGTACACGGGCAGCGATGCCCTTTCTAATGGCGTGGCTCTTTGTTATGCTCGCGACTATGGCGTTGCCACTGTCGTTGAACCTCGCCGCGACAAGAACGTGGCACGCCCTGCAGTTGGCAACAACACGGCTTTTGCCGGTGTTGCTACACGGGCTTATCCCGCCAATACAGGGGGCCAGTTTATTGAAGTGTTCGAACCCGGCTCGATCTGCCGCGTTCTCATCAATATCTCTGGGGCCATTGGCGGTTTCGTCACGGCACAGACAACCTCTGGCGAATTCGGCACTGCTGGCTTTGGCGGTCGTGGCTCAGCTAAACTGCTCCAGACTGTTGACGGTAGTGGCACTGCTGCACTTTGCCTTGTCGAGCTTCTTGATGGCGAAGAATCTGGCCTCGTCCAGATTCTTCAGCCTGACGAAGCTGGCGGCGCTGTGATTCTTACAGCAGGCGGCATTACGCAGATTACGGGCGGCATTACGCTCACTGCTAATGCTACTGCCACTCTCGCAGATGGCGTCCTTCAAGGCATGCGCAAGGGCGTTCGTCTTGTTGGCGCAATGACCACTAGCGATGTGGTTGTGACCGTCACGAATGGCGTTCAGCTTGACGGCTCAACGGCTTTGGCCACTATCACGCTTGACGGCGCTGCAGATATCAGTATCTTGGAGTTTCTTGGCGTTGACTGGCAATTGATTGCCAACAGCGGCTCCGCACTAGCGTAAGCTAGTTTCAATTTGCCTCCTATCGGGAACAGGCCATGCGTTTCATACAAATTATGCTCTTGTGTGGAACCATGGCCTGTCTTGTTGGGTGCAAGTCTAAGGGCGGCCAGATAGATTATTTGCGTGAAAAAGTAAATGAGTTTGGCCAAGTAATCCGAGATAAGTTTCGGGTTATACAGCCAGACAATCCAGCCGATGCAGCTAGCTTAGAGGTTGATGCAGAGGGTAATATCAAAGTAACATCTCCCGCGTCTCAAAGGCCGCCAGACCCATTAAAGCCAGAAACGTCAACCAGCAGGAGCTTGGGAAAGTTAGTGATAGGTGGCGGGATTACTTTGGTCGCTGGCGTGATTCTTTTAGCTATGCGCATGAGTGGTTCTTTGTGGATTAAAAGTGCGCCAAAAGGGCTTGGGCAAGGTCTGGTATTCTCTGGAATTGGTCTAATTGCAGTGGCAGTGGCTTTTGACAGTAATGAGCTGTATGCTGTTGGTGTTGTCGTTATTGGCCTTCTGATTATGGCTGTCGTGGCTTGGAAGAGCAACGCCGATCAGGAAAAAGAGAAGCAAAAATCTGTCTCTGAAGCTGTTATCAATAACCTGCCAAGCAGCATTATCATAGATAGTCAATCTTGAATGGATTTTTCATGAGCATGGAATTTTTCTGTTTCCTGATGATAACTGCTGTTGGCCTTCAAATACTGAATAGGAGTACGGGATGGCTCACGCAAAAATGGAAGTGATTGCTTCCGGCAAAAAATGGATAGGCTTTTGCGTAAGGATAAGTGATGATGATAATTTTAGTGATTTGGAGTTTGACGATTATCAAAGATCATGCTCGCTCGCTTATGACGTAATCAATCGAGTTATCGAAGTAAAAGGATGGTCAGCCCCACCGCAGAAAAGGGGACTTATTCTCCGTTTTTTGGCCAGTATTGGCTTTTTCGTTGCGGATGAGCATGGTATAACTTCGGCACATTGGTCTTCTTTGGAGTCTGCATTTTTAAGTTGGGGAATTTTTCGATACAAATTCTCAAGAGTGCGTGGCGAAAAAGGTAATCGTTCGCTACACTGGTGTTGCCGTAAGTGGAACGGCAAGAAATGGATCAAAGATAAAAACATTGGCGATGTTGCCAATGAGCAAGAGATTCTTGGCTCTTTCCAAGAAAAAAGCCCAATTAGGGTAGGAGACTCAGCTATGAGCGTTACTATTACCAAAACCGTTGTTGCAGATGGTGGCTTCAGCCACGAAGAAAAAACCGTTTACGGTGCTTCTGTCAGCCCGTCAGACCTCAAGATTCTGACTGTCCTTGAAGCTGGCGACGCTTCAGGTCGCACCACCATGGCCAATATCTCGCTTCAAAGCATGTCTGCACAAGAAGCAGCCAACGAAGTCAAAGGCAATGCTGCTTACGACAACGAAGAAGATCAAGACTGATTTCGTCAGCTAGCCTGATACGGCAAAATCACTCACGCCGCGCTTGACGGCACGGCGTGTTTTTTTAATGGCAAGTAGCTCAATTGGATAGAGCAGTGGACTACGAATCCACAGGTCGCAGGTTCGAGTCCTGCCCATGACTGCTTTGAATCGGATAATAATCGGCGAATAATTGGAGAATATCCCTTTGTCAGATAACAACAAAGCCACCATCACCGTGACCGGCAAGATGATTGAACTGATTGTTCCAAGTCAAGGCATCAGCTTTGGCGCACGCGACATTGACACTCTGATTAAACAGGCTGAAAACTTCCATCGCAAAAGCAATGCGCTTGACGCTGCAATTGAACAACTCAAGCAATACAAGGCTGACAACGCATGACCTACCTGAAAACTGCAGGGACGTTTATCAAAACTTGGTTCGCCAAGGCTGTCGTGGCAACAGCTACTTATCCTGTTGCTGCTGTCGGTATTTTCCTAGCGGTGATCGTGTTGATGTTTGCAGTGTGGGTGGTATTTTGAGTCAATGGCAATACTACGCAATCACGTTTGGCCAAGACGCCAACGGTATATTTTGGACCGGCAATTGGGTGTCGTGTGACGCATCGTTTGCGGCACGAATGTACTCACCCGCTGTACCTGTGAGGCTCGCATGAACCACCTCTACGCGGTCGTCATCGGCTTGATAATCGGCGTGCTGTTGATCGTGGCCATGAATCTGCTGGCATGGCACACCATGGGCATGAGCTGGCGGGATGTATGGCGATGGATTGTTGGCCCATAATTAATCAATGAAAGCGAAAACAAATGACATTACTAGACCAAATCAAAACACACGCACGCGACGACGCGACGCTCAAGGCACTGCTTGAGCTCACCAACGACGACCTAAACGCGATGGCTGCGGGCGCCGAACCACAGACACCAACCAACAAACCCAAGGAGCCAAAGTAATGGCAACGACATTTTCTCAGACCAAAACCGCGTTGGATGAAATCTCGCAGCGGATCAACACCAACCGAAACCGGATTGCCCAAGCCCGCCAAACCATCGGTACGGCCGAAGCAGACTTAAACAGCCTTGCCTCGCAGTACAGCGAGATCATCAGCGATCTTGCAGCTACCGCAGAAGCCAACCCCAAAAACGCTGCCATTCAGTCCGCTAAAGCCGAGGCTGATTTATTGGTGGCTGAATTTGGGGTACTCAAAGCCGAAGCCACCGCTAAGAAAACAGCCTACGACGGAGTTTGATGAGTGACGTTGCCTGCAACTGGTTATGATTCTGCGATTGGAGCCAAGCCAACAACTGGCTACAGCGATGCCGTGTTAGTCATCGACCTGTCGTTGCTGTCATCTGACTGGTGGAACACGATTGACACAGCAGACACGACCAAGGGCAGGTTTGCAATTGATGGCACTGAAGTGGCTGGCTGGATTGACTCTGGAACGTTCGTTGATAACGCTGACGGGACGGGCGAAGGCTGGGCGCATGTCTACTACTCAAGCGTGTCATCGTCTGTAGATCAGGCTGTGCAGGTTTATCCGCCCGTGGCAGCAAACAGCAGCTACGCGGCAGGCGACACCTATGGCCGCAACAACGTCTGGCCATCGTTCGCCGAGATGGTGTACACCATGTCCAGCGATCCGGCGGTCGATGTCACGGGCAACGGCAATACAGGCACAGCCAGCGGCGGCCTGACGATTGGCGGCGGCTCTGATTCATTTGGGCCATTGACGGATTTCGGCGGCAACGAAAACGGCTACAAGATTACGTCTGCCCTTGACCCCGCGATATTCAATGCGGTTGACGCCAAGTTTTCTATTGAGGTGCGGGCATCCGTCAACTTCAATGCTGATACATATTTCGCTCAATTCACATCAGACGCCAGCGGCGACAATGTGTTGATATTTTTCTGCTATCAGAACAAGGTGTATTTTGACGGCTACTCATCTGACGGAAAATATCTTGAATGGTCCACATCAAGCACCTATTCTGGCCAACGCGAAATCGCCCTGACTTACGACGGCTCTCTCACGCAGTCATCGCGTGGGAAAATATACATTGACGGGCAATCTGTCTCTGTTAACTACGCTTCAAACGGAACAGTTGCTTCACTCAAGACCAACACCACTGACGTTACCATCGGGAATGTGATTGGCCATGATTCTTACGCATACGGTGGCAACATGGGCCGCGTGGCGGTTCACAGCGACGTGCTTTCTGCCAACTACCTTGAACACAAAAACGACAACGAGTCCGACCCCGACACCTTCTGGGGTACATGGTCGTGGAACGCCTACGTTCCGCCCGCGCCCACTGGCAGTTCATTCTACTTCCGAAAATTCATCCTCAGCCGGAGGGCTTCATGATACTTACCTATGCCAACGAATCGACTGCAACCAAACGACGCGTGTTTTTTCAACTCGTGGATGCCACCGATGGTATCACCCCTGAAACTGGCGAGGATGGCGGACAGCCACAAGTAAGTACCAACGGCGGCGCATGGACTGACACAGGTATCGGTACGCTTGTCGCTATTGGTAACGGCAGGTATTACGCCGTAGTGACACAAACGCTGATTGCCACGGCTGGCGTGGTAATTGAAACACGCTACAAGAGCGCGGCCACAGCAGAATGTCCCGGCGATTCTATGCAGGTCGTGGCGTTTGATCCGTATGACGCCGTAAGGCTCGGACTCACTGCACTGCCCAACGCAGCAGCCGACGCGGCAGGTGGTCTGCCTGTGAGCGACACAGGCGGGCTTGACCTTGACGCACAGCGAACAGACGTTGCGGCAGTTCTGGTTGATACGGCAGTCATTGGCGCGGCTGGCGCTGGCTTAACAGCCCTACCATGGAACGCAGCTTGGGATTCTGAGGTTCAAAGCGAAGTTGGTGATGCCCTGACTATTTACGCAGTGCCAACTTTCATCGAGATGACTGCTGCTTTCACAGAAATCAAAGGTGCGGGCTGGTCTAGCGGTACTGACACACTGGAAGACTTGGCGGTTGGCACTCCGCCTTCTGCTGCCGATGTTGCAGATGCGGTTCTAGATGAACTCATGGCAGGCCATTTGACCGCAGGTACAGTCGGCAGGGCTATTTCCGACGCAGGCGCACTCGGCACGCCGCTTGACGCAGCTGGTGTTCGCTCTGCAATTGGCATGGCTTCTGCAAATCTAGACACCCAGATTGGAACGCTGTCTACCTACGATGGCAGTGATAGCTCTGGTGTTACAACCCTACTCACTCGCGTACCAGAAGTGGTATCGCTGGCCGCAATCAATGGCCAATTAGACGCTGCACTTTCTGATTATGACGCGCCAACAAAAGCAGAGTTAGATTCCGCTGTTTCTTCTATAGAGTCTTATGGCGATAGCAATTGGCTGACGGCCACTGGCTTCTCTACCTTTGCGGGAACACCGCCAACCAAGATCGAGATGGAAGCTGCTTTCACGGAAATTAAAGGCGCAGGCTGGTCTAGCTCAACAGACACGCTGGAAGAACTCGCTGATGCAGTTATCGTTGTCACGACTGGCGGCGATGCGACTCAGGCTAATCAGACCATCATTACTAACGCAATCGCGGCACTGCCAACAGCTATTGAAATTGGAACTGAAATACTTGATCGTTCCTTGTCTGCCCATGACACAGCAGGTACAGTAGGCGCATCCTTGAATGATATAACGCCGACTGGCGCAGGCTCAACGCAGGTAGATCACAACTTCGGCGGAACGGACGCATTGGTTTACTCTGATGACGGCGACCCAATTGACAATGCTGAAATCCTGATTTACCTCAAGGTGGATTATGACGCAGGCAGGACAGCTAGAAGCTATGTTGTTGGAATCTCGACAACAACCGTGACCGGCAGATGGTCTGTCCCTGTGATGCTTGACCCAGAAGAATATGTCGTGCAGTTTTCTAAGCAGAATTTCTATGGCCCAGATACGGTCGAAATCGAAGTAACCTAAGAATCGAGCTAGACAATGACTGTTGAAGGAACACCAATCAATCCGTTCTCCGGGGTGGAGTCAACGCTTTCTGTTGACTTTAACGCTCTTCGGTCATCTGTCGGCGAGATTATGGGTTATGGCCGTGACTATACAGTCTGGTCTACAGCCAACTCTGAAAATGTGACCCAGATCGTGCAGCGCGGCGTGAGGCAGTTTTACTATCCGCCTATTCTAAGGGGCGAGCGATCTGCCCATAGCTGGACTTTTTTGAAGCCAACGACAACGCTGGCAACAGTTGCCGGTCAAGGCGACTATGACTTGAATGACAATTTTGGCGGGCTGATAGGCGAGATTACCTATCCTGAAAATCAGGGCAAGAAGGCGATTAAGATTGTCTCTGAAAATGCAATCAGGAATATGAGGCAGAAGCCAGATACGGGCCTTACATCTAGCGGCAAGGCTGTTTACGCTGCGGTGCGCCCGCTGAACATCACTACGTCTTCGCCCCCAGCTGGACAACGGTTCCAGCTGGCTCTTTTCCCAACACCGACATCTGTTGCCACTCTTGCATATCAATACGCTATTTTGTCAGACAAAATTTCAGCTAGCAACCCATATCCTTTTGGCGGAATGGCTCACGGCGAAACAATTCTGGCAAGCTGCTTGAGTGTTGCAGAGCAGACGCTAGACAACCAGCAGTCACGCCATTTCGCTGGATGGATGTCCAGATTGTCGGCTAGCGTTAGCCATGACAGGCGGATTAGCGAGCCTGATTATTTAGGCTACAATGGAAACGACAACAGCGGCTCGCTTCTTGGCCTTAGCCGCAGGCAGCGATACAACCTTGGAGAATGGTAATGGCTATTGAAAAACCCTCATCGTCTGCAGCTTTGGGCGCAACGCTCCGTGGCGAAAAAATGGGCCTGACTGGCACTGATTTCTTTATCAAGTACCACGAAGGCGGCATTGCGTTTGGAAGCCCGCTGCATGAGTCTACGGGCGACGGCGACGGCGGCTTGGCGCAGTTTGAGAACAATGGCATTTTGTACGGCGACTTCAATTTTCGCGGCGCGATGATTTCCTCGCAGGCACTCGGCCTTGCGAATATCGTTGATCCTGAAAAAAACCCATGCTCGCTTATCATTTTTCTCGGCGGAACAAGAAAGCTCTCCATCACTGCAAAAATCGAAAGAATTGCCGTGCAGAAGTCGGAAAGAGGCCCGTGGGTCGGCGTTTCGATTTCTGGCAAGGGACACAATACGACACCAGCTAACATCGAATCAGCAGCTTCATGAACGACTACAAGCCATCTGGCCAAGAATCTGACGCGGGCAAGCCAACAGAGGACGAACTAAGCGACCTTGTTGAGAAGCTTTCCAATCTTGGCGATGAAGACATGCCAGACATGCCTGATGGTTTTTCTAGCTCGCATGATTCTTATGAAGAAGAAGAATCTCTGGGCGAAGAACCTGCACCCCCGGATGGTACGCAGGGAAGCGAACCGCCCAGCGGGGAAGAAGGGCAGGGCAAGCCAAGCGGGGAAAAAGCGTTGACTTCTGAAGAGCTGCAAGCTGCCTTGGCAAAAATGCCGATAGGGGAGAAGGTCGAGCTGTTGATTCAAATGGTCGCAGAACTTCCGGACAGAATCTCTGAAAATTTAAGGCTTGGATAAATGGCTGTAAGCATTACATCATCTGACGTTTGGGGAATGCGCACTGGTCTAACCAAGGGCTATGGCGATGTTCGTGCTGATAGCGCGATCCGTGGTTTTATAGTCAATGGCCTTGAGGATGACAACGAAAGCTATCTAGAAGCTATCAATGCAGTCAAGACTGATGTTGGAGACTTTCATCAAAGTGTCGTGACGCTGCCTGTTTTTAGCATTTCGGCAAGCAAATTTGGCCCAAACAAGGCCCGTGTATCTGTTTCATATCGCAGGAATCAAGCGTCTATTCCAACACAGATCGCCGATCTTCTTTGCCAGCGCAGAAGCGGATTCGATACTGTCGAGTGGTGGCGCGACGAGTCTAGCTACGATGCTGATGACCGGCCTAGCGGCGATATCAGGCTTGTGCCTGCCGATAATCTCGGCGGTATGCTGCCAAGGTCTTATAGATGGCGATTCGGTATCCTAGTGATGAACATGCAGACCGTTCTGGACACACAACCGGCGGCTAGTTATCTGGCCTATGTCGGCAAGGTGAACAGCAACGACACCGGCCAATGGACCGCTGTTGGCGCATTTCCCGCAGGGACACTGTATTTCGCTGGTTGGCAGTCAACGCCGATTGAGGTTGATGGCGGCGTGAAGTATTTAGTAAACTGGCAGGCGATCTATAATAAGCACAAGTGGAAGAAGCAGCTTATCTCATGGGATTCAGACGGCGAAGAATATGTCACAGCGCTCGCTGATGCTCACCCTACCGTGACATTCCCGACATTCCCTGTTCATACCGTGGTGATTTGATGGGCCTGAAAAGCGTCGAAAACTTCATGAACGGCGAATCTCCTTTTTCGCCTGATTTCAGGGCCAAGCTCAACGCTATGGCCGAGCTTTGCAATACCTTGCAGGCGTTTCTGGATTCTCACGCTAGTACGCACTTTCCGGGTATTGGTTTTGATATTGAAATCCCTGAGCAGATAGGCGGAGCAGCTTCATTGCCCGGCGTTTTTCCGGTCCTAGTATCAAAAGATGGCGGGCTAAATGGCACTGATTCCACACCGGCGACTTTCACTTACACTGTTTCGCTGATAGACGGCACAGAGCTAGCTACAAACGTAGTAGTCACGCGACCTAGATTTAGCGGCGCTGTCACGTTTCAAGATGACGCTCCTAATTACGGCATTGCCTTTTACGACGCTTCGGAGGCATTGATTCTCTGGGATGCAGGCGAAATTCCAGACACTACAGAAGAGTGTGATGACTGATGGGAATTTACCTCTCACCATCTGGGAAGCGCAGGCTGAGTCCGAGTGGCAAGTTGATTCTTGGCAGTTCTGGCGGTGGCGGTTGCTGTGGCGATTTGTATCAAATAAAAGTTTGCGCGATTACGACTACTTCTTTTGGTGTAACTGAAATACCTGATGCTGGCCGATGGTTTTGGGGCAACAATTACATAGCCCAAGGACTGATGGCTGATGTTTTGTATTATATTTCAGATGTCGAAACCAGCGGGCTTTCGCAGGTAACGATGGACCCATCAGACACCTTCCCCGCGATCATGCCGTCAGCATCCGAGGGCGTGGGGGTCACGATCAACAACGGGTGCAACTATTCGGCCACCGTGGGGGTCACGGGTTACTGGAAATACAGCTCGCCCGACCTTGTCGTCAACACCTACATGACCGGCTCGAGTTTTTTTTGTCAAAACCCGTACCGCATCGTCGCGTACGTTCACGACTTCGAGCACACCCACAGACCACCAACCTGCACGGGCGGTTACTCCTACACCCAAGGCCCTAAACAACACAGCCGCATCGTCATGATAGAGGGACGGACCCTCAAGGTCATCTGCCACACATGGCCCAGCGCACGGTATAACGGCGTGTTGTTTTATGGAGAGGTAGCAGCGCCCGCGACCATTCCGACCGGGACCACCCTTGT
>Ga0307928_10000149_pt1 | contig 45024 bp, 57 predicted proteins | sample AceLakmetagen232_FD_201815 | JGI IMG/M metagenome (GOLD analysis project Ga0307928, IMG submission 201815) | Saline water microbial communities from Ace Lake, Antarctica - #232 | ecosystem: Environmental > Aquatic > Non-marine Saline and Alkaline > Saline | place: Antarctica: Ace Lake...
CATTATTTACAAATTACCTTATGCATTAACAATTCTTGTTCCAATTCTTGTAGCATTATTTACATTAATAATAATTTTACTAATTCCAAAAAGTAATGCAAAAAAAAGAGGAGACGCAGTTAGTAACGAACTTCCATTTGCATTAAGACACATGGCAACAGAACTAAAAGCAGGAATTGGTCTGTACAAAACAATACAAACAATTGCAAAATCAGATTACGGAGTACTTAGCGAAGAATTTTCAAGAACGATAAATGAAATTGAAGAAGGAACAGATACAAAAGATGCACTAAGACACTTTGCATTAAGAACCCAATCAAAAGCATTACGAAATGCATTATTACATATTATTCGAGCAATGAAAACTGGAGGAAACTTATCAGAAATAATGAACACGATTGCAGAAGACGTTAGTTTTGATATGAGATTAAAAATCAGAGACTTTTCAGAAAGAATGAATTTCTTTGGAATAATCTATATTTTTATCGCAATTGTTGCTCCGGTGTTTGCAGGAATAATCGGTTCAGTTACTAACGCTCCAATTTCAATTGCAGCAGTTGCAATATCCCCACTTGCAATAGCAGGAATGTACTTAGTAGGAATGCCTTTAATACTCGGATTCCTTATACTTTACTTAAAAGTATCTCAACCAAAGGTGTGAAAAAAATGGCTCTACACTTAATACACAAATTACCATTCCTAAAAAATTCAAAACTAATGACAAAATATGCAAGTTACCTAAATAGTGCAGAATTCAAAGTAGACCCTTTATTATGGATAATTCTTTCAGTATTAATTGCAATAATAGCTGGAATTGGAGCATGGTTTTTAGTTGGATTAATTGGTTTAAAACAAGGAATACAAGTAGGAGGATTATTTTTTCTAGTGCTAATTGACCTACTGATTGGTTGGCCATACTTAAAAGCAATTCAAAGAATTGACAAAATTGAAGAAACTCTTCCAGACGCATTAAGACAAATGGCAGACACACTTAGAGCAGGCGGAACTTACGAATACGCATTAAGAGAAATTGCAATTTCAGATTATGGCCCATTACAAAAAGAAATGAATGAAGTTCTTAGAAAACTTGAAGAAGGAGAAAATTTTCAAAACGCATTACTAACATTAAGTCAAAATGTTGACTCTCGACTTGTTCAACGAACAGTAACAATAATCATTGATTCGGTTTATGCAGGAGCAGGACTTGCAAATGTATTAGAAGAAATATCCGAAGATGTAAGAGCAATGCACCGACTAGATAAAGAAAGAAAAGCAAGAACAATAATGCAAGTTATTTTTATGTTTACCGCTGGAGGACTAGTTGCACCAATGATTTTTGGGTTTGTTTCAACTATCTCAGCAGTTTTAATTAACGCTGCATCAGCCGTAGCAACAGAAGTAGAAAAAAATACTGCAACAAAAGCACTAAACATAATTAACCTTTCAATACAAGCATACATTTTCATAGAATCCCTCGCAACAAGCTTAATGATTAGTCTAATGCGAGAAGGAAAAATGGGGAAAAGTATTATATACTTCCCAATCCTCTTATTTGTAGCTTACCTTTCATACATTATTGCTGAATTAATGTCTATGGCAATTGTTGGAGGAATGTGAATGAATCTTTTAAACGATGAAAAAGCCCAAGGCGCAATAGAAACATTAGGTTTAGTTGCCGCAGCAACAGTAGTTGTTATTATTGTGGGTTTTTACTTAAAAGGATTCGTTACAACAGACATACAAGGCGAAGTAAATACTCAACTTAACACTTGAATTTAAGATTATAATTAATAAGGAGGAAAAACTATGAATAGAAAAGGACAAGGTGCATTGGAATACCTGCTATTAATTGGTGGAGCTGTTCTTGTAGCAGTAATCGTAATAACCCTTTTATTAGGAATTGCTGATCAAGGAAAATTAGACACGCAAGCAACTGTTGATGCAGGCGCAATCAAAGTTTGTACAGAAAGAAACGCAGCAATTTGCGACACAGCAGCATCAACTTATACTGCCCTCTGCACAACTAACTCAACATATGATTGCCAAAACCCATAAGTGAGATTTAATGGAAGAACGAGGACAAGTCGCAGTGGAATATTTACTCACAGTACTCTTTGCAGTATTGTTGGTTATCGCTGTGACTATCGTCGCCTTTCAGGTATCAACCCTAGCAGATAGAGCACAAGCAGAAGTACTAAGAAACAAAGACGGCGCTGTTTCAACTCTAATGAGTTGATTCGCTATGCTAATTTTTTCATATTTTTTTTTAACACTAATTTCATTAATAATAGCTACTTACACCGACCTAAAAGAAAGAATGGTGTACAACAAACTTACTTATAGCATAGCAATAATTGCAATAATACTAAAAATAATTGAATCAATTCAAACCCAAACAATAGAACCAATTTTTCTTTCAATAAGCGCAGGAATAATCGCATTTGTATTCGGATGGTTACTATGGAAACTTGGAGTATGGGCGGGAGGAGACGTAAAACTTGTTACAGCAATTGCTTTACTAAACCCAATTAATTACGCAATAATTGGAAAATTTTTAAACTTTCCAAATCCTCTAATTACAATAAGCTTGCCTTTATTTGCAATAACCCTAATTATTTATTCATCCATGAGTGTAATGCCAATAGGATTCTTAATGAGTATTACCGCAATTTTTAAACACAAAGAAATACTTACAAAAGTAAAACAAAATTTAATTGAAAAAGGAAAACAATTAATTTCTTTAAGTGTACTTTTAGCAGGAGTAAAAATTATAATAGAAACAATTCCCCTAGATACTTTTTTTATTCTGCCAATCGTAATACTAATTGGTTTCCTGCCAAAAAAAATAAGACTTATAACAATAATTTTAACAGTAATTGTAGGAACAATTCTTGCATTAGAAACATTTTTGTTTAATTCAATAACTATTTGTTTACCCCTACTAACAGTATATACTTTTTGGAAACTTTACTCAGAAAGTAAACAATATGCATTTAGAGAAAAAATACTTTTAAAAAATTTAGAAGAAGGAATGATTCCGGACAAATATATAATTGAAAAAAACGGAGTAATTGAATTTACAGAAAGACCCTCAATAAAAAGAGTTATAAAGAACATAATGAATAATAAAATAGAAACTACTCTAAAAGACTTTAAAATAAAAGGAAACATAATTGGAAATCCAAGTATCGCAGGAGGATTCACCCAAGAACAAGTCGATGAGTTAAAATCAAAACAAGGAAAAATGCCAAAAGAAATAATAGTAAGAAAAACCATGGCATTTGTACCTGCAATTTTATTAGGGTATATTTTACTTCAATTTACAGGAGATATTTTATGGGCAATATTCATATGAAAAAAGGACAAGCATCAATTGAATTTCTTCTTACATTACTAATTGCATTGATTTATATATCAACAATAATTCAACCAGCTGTTGATACATCCCAATCAGCTATGACCGATGTTGCTAACTTAAGCAAATTAACAATATCCCAAGAAAAAATTACAAACGCAATAGAATATGTAAATTTATCAGGAAGAGGAACAAGACAAACAATGCAAATTGTTATACCCCAAGGCGCAACTCTGGAATGTGATGGTACAGAACTTATTGCAAAATACCCATTACAATCCAATTCTACTACTACTGCTTGCAAAGGTACTATAGATCTCGATGGCGATGATTCTCTTTGTACAAAAAACACAACCCCCTCAGGAGGTTGTCCAACAACAATAAATTTAGATGAAGACATGTACTCCATAGTAATTGAAAAAAATGCTACCAATGGAAAAATAGAAGCAATAGTGGGGTGAATGAATGAAAAAAGGACAAGCAAGTATTGAAGTTATAACAATTGCAGTACTAATAATTGCTTTATCTACCATAGTTGTATCAAAAGCATTTTCTGTACAAAATGATGTACTTGCAGAAGGAATTTTAAGACAAGAAACAATAACCGCATTAGGAAAACTTGATACTCCATACGCATTACACAAAACACTTGCGATTGATTGCGGGGATGAAATTAAAGGGATAGTATTTATTGTGCCGAATCCACAAGAACCCGATTTAGGAATAATTACTAACGAAATAGAAACTGGGGTAGCAACTGCACTGCCTTCCAATACCCTAAATTTACAAATTAATATAGTAGAAGAACTAACCTGTTAATATCGTCAATCAACGTATTTTAATATTTTTTGCTTTTGTATTAATTAATGCAAATTAACACAAATAATACAAAATATCTTGGATTAGTAATTGGAATAATTGGCTTACTTTTACTTTGTTTAATTTTACCCGAAGCAAAAAACATTAACATTAATCAAATAGAAAATTATTCTATTGGGGAAATGGTTACTATTACAGGAGTAATAAAAAACCTTTCAATAACCAAACAAAACGCTTTTTTTGAAATAGAAAACAATGGACTACTCAACGCAGTTTATTTTAATCCCCCACTTAATCAAATGCTTCTACTCAGAGAAAATGAAATTCTAACTGTAACCGGAAAAATCACTTCTTACAAAAACAAAAAAGAATTAATCATTAAAGAAGTGAAAAAAATTGATTAAAGAACTTTTGTTCATTTTTGGAGGAATTATCACAGGATTATTCACCGGAATTACTCCGGGAATTCACGCTAACACTATTGCGTTTCTCATAATTTACTTGCCCCTAAATAATTCTATTGAAATTATGCTATTCATTGTTTCAATGAGTGTTTCTCATTCCGTTGTTGATGCAATACCAAATATTCTTCTTGGATGCCCATCAGAAGAAAGTTTTTTGACAATTTTACCAGGACACCAAATGTTACTCAACGGAGAAGGCTTACTTGCAATAAGATTAACAGTATTCGGAGGACTTATAACAGGAATATTCGCGATTTTTCTTTTTCCAATATTTTTTTCTTTTGCACAAAACTACAATGCATATTTTCCATTAATAATTCCTGCAATATTATTAGCAACAATTATCGCAATGATTCTTAATGAAACAAGAAAAAAAGAAGCAATTGTTGTTGTTTTACTTTCAGGAAGCTTAGGAATACTTGTTCTTAATGCGGGAATACCGAACGCAATTTTCATTTGCATTGCTGGATTTTTTGCAATACCCTCCTTGCTACAATCTTTTTTTTCCGAAACAAAAATCCCAAAACAAAATCCTCCAAAAAACACAAAGCAAAAAATAAAAATAGGTTTTTTGTCGGCACTTATTTCAGGAATAATTTCTGTTTTTCCCGCAATAGGTCCAAGTCAAGCAGCATTCATAATGAAAAAAACAACTGGTAAAATAAATACTGAAGAATACCTCTCCATAATAGGAGGAATAAATACAGGAAACTTAATCTTTAGTTTACTGATGCTTTATACAATTGGAAAAACAAGAACAGGAATGGCATCAGCAATAAACAACATAAACGAAATTAGTTTTGAAATATTACTCATATTAATATGTAGCGCAATTATTAGTCTCGGTTTTTCAGTTTTCTTTGCAGAAGCAATAGCAAAAAAAGCAATTATTTTTTTACAAAAAATAAATTACAAAAAAATAAATACGATTATTCTTACATTTATTTCACTTCTTGTTTTTTTTACAGGTGGCTTTTTTGGAGCACTCGCTTGCATTAGCGCCATAGGAATTTCTTTTTTTGGATTAAACAGTAAAATAAAACGAACTCACTCAATGGCTTTTCTAATGCTTCCCACAATGTTATTTTACTTAGGAATAACCCTTTAACAAGGAAAAACTAACCAAAATTAAAAAAACTAACCAAAAGATTTTTTATTAGAAAAAAACAAATACTTACAATGTATTCCATAAAAAAAGAAACATTAGAATCGATTATTATTGCTGCAAAAAATATTTACCCTAATGAATTCTTTTCATTCCTTGGAGGAGAAAATAAAATAATTAATGAATTGGTTATTGTTCCGGCAACTTATGGAGACAAATTTTGCTTATTTCGACTTGATCTTGTTCCTCATGACCCGAAAATTATTGGAACAGTTCACTCACACCCATCCATTTACAATACTCCCAGCAAAGCAGACCTTGATTCATTTAGAAAAAAAGGAAAAGTGCATTTAATCATTGGACACCCTTACGATTTAAATACGTTAAAAGCTTTTGATAATACTGGAAAGGAATTAGAAATCCAAGTGATTTGATGAACCAAAAAATAATTTGTATTGTTTTAGACGGATGGGGAATAGCCAAAGCAGGAAAAGGCAACTGTATTTCCCAAGCAAAAACGCCTAATTTTGACGAGTTTATAAAAAACTTTCCCCACAGCAAACTTAACGCCTCAGGAGAAGCAGTAGGTCTTCCAAAGGGGAGTCAAGGAAACTCAGAAGTGGGACATCTCCATATGGGCGCAGGAAGAATTGTATGGCAACCATACGAATTAATCAATCGATTAATTAAAAATAAAAAATTTTTCAAAAATAAATCTTTTTTAGACGCGATTGAAAATTGTAAAAAAAATAATTCAAATCTTCATCTAATGGGACTTTGTTCAGATGAAGGAGTACATGCTACAACCAAACACTTACTTGCATTACTTGAACTTGCAAAAGAAAAAAAATTCAAAAGAGTTGTTGTTCATTGTTTTCTTGATGGACGAGATGTTCCTGAAAAATCAGCAGTAAAATACATTAAACAAATAGAATCCGCACTCAAAAAAACCAAAACTGGAAAAATTGGTTCTATTATAGGACGTTATTATGCAATGGACCGAGATAAGAACTGGAACAGAACAAAAGAATCATATGATTTACTTACACTTGGAAAAGGATTTGAAGCAAAAAATGCAATTGAAGGAATAAAACAAGCATATTCACGCGGAGACAAAACTGATTATTATGTACAACCCACAATAATTAAAACAAAAAACGAAAAACCTGCAATAATTAATGATAAAGATTCAATAATATTTTTTAATTTTAGAACAGACCGACCAAAACAACTAAGTCTTGCTTTTACAAGTAAAAAATTCAATTATTTTAAAAGAAAAAAACAAGTAAAAACTTTTTTTGTTACATTTACTGATTATAAAAATGGAATAAACGCAAACGTAGCTTTTGAAAAAACTGAAGTTAAAAATACTTTAGGGGAAATTTTATCTAAAAATAATTATACTCAATTAAGATTAGCTGAAACAGAAAAAACTGCACATGTAACTTATTTTTTTAATTCTCAAAAAGAAAAAAAATCAAAAGGAGAATATCACATTACTGTTCCCTCTTCAAAAGTAAAGAGTTATGATTTAAAACCTGAAATGAGTGCAAAAGAAATTTCTGAAGTAGCCATTAAAGAAATTAACACTAAAGAACCAGGGTTTATTTTCATGAATTTTGCAAATCTTGATTTAGTCGGACATGCTGCAGTAATTTCTGCAGAAATAAAAGCTTGCGAAGTGGTAGACACTTATATGAAAAAAGTTGTTGATGCAGGATTGAAAAAAAATTACACTATAATACTTACAGCAGACCATGGATCAGGAGAAGAAAAACTTTATCCTAATGGAGAAGCAAAACCATCTCATTCTTGCAATCCAGTTAACTTTATTCTTGTTTCTAATGAAGAAAAACTTAAAAATATTAAATTGAAAAATGGCGGTTTAATTGATATTGCCCCAACAATTCTTGACTTATTAAAAATAAGAAAACCAAAAGAAATGACTGGAATTTCACTAATTAAACATTAATCAGCAACTTTAATATAGTAATTTAACACTATTCTGGTGATGAAAGGACAAGTAAGCTTAGACATATTACTCGCATTAGTAGCCGCAATAATCCTTTTTGGAATATTAACCCTGCACAATGAAAATTTAGGCACGAATATTGAAGAAACGAATTTGCAAAACAATTTGCAAACAATTTTACTTGACACTTATTCTGCAATAGGGACAGTAAAAGCATACGGAGTAACAACAACCTATATTTCGCCAGCACTTGATGATTGTACTGTTGCCACGGATAATACTTCAATAACAGTTACCTCAGGCACAGAAAGTAAAGTATATTCAGGAATTGATTTATCTGATGTGGCAATTACTCCAAGTGGATTTATTTGTGGAGACATAGTAAACATTTCAAAGTGATTCAAAATGAAAACTCAAAAAGGACAATTTTTTTCAATTGATTTTCTTATTGCAATGGCAATAGCAGTACTTGCACTGGGAATGCTGCTACATGTTTATGAACTCAATACTTACGAACAAAAAGAAGCAAGAATACAAAATGAATTAACTTTAATCGCAATGAATTCAAGTAATATTTTATTAAACACAACTAAATGCGAAGCAGGAACCAGTTTAACAGATAAAGGATACGAACTACATGGCTGTACAGATACTTCTTCTTGGAGCGGATTAACTAAAGCTAACTTAATGATTCCCGCCGAGTTTGATTGCTACATAACTAAGGGGGGTTCTGTTGCAATAGACGAATGCGATATTGATGATTCTGCAACTAAATCAAATATTGCTGTAATTGAAAGAAGTTTTTTAGAAGAAAATTCCAATATTTCAAAAAGCGCATATGAACAATGTCTTGACAATGAAGTTGCTTGCACATTATACGCTCCTACTGAATTGGTGGTGAAAATATGGAAATGAAGGGAGTTATTTTTACTTTTGATGCAATGCTTGCTTTAGCAATTGTAATTGTTTTATTTTCAGGAATAGTAATTTTTAATTTAGCAGAACCAACTACTGGAGCAAATCAAAGCCTTAGATACACTAACGCAACTGATTTAGCAATAAATGAATATTTAACTGGAGGAGAAACAAAGGATGTTCCGACTTCTAATCCTAATACTAATTGTAAAGAATTTTTTGAGTTTTCTTCCGGAATAGTTCTTGAGGCGAGAAAATGCAGTTAAACAAAAAAGGGTCTTTTGCAGTAATAACTGCTATTGCCGTAGCTGCATTACTTTTGTTTATTATTAATGGTTCACTTAATGTTTCTCAAACAAATAATTCTTTTTTAAAAATGCAAGCCGGAAGAGAAGCAGTTCTTGATGCAGAAAATGCAGTTAGAATATATGATAAAGCTAGCAATAGTGAAATTTTAGCAAATGCAAATAGTAATCCAAGTTGTACAAGCACGCTTTCTTCCGGAGAATTACAAACCGCACTTGATTTAATTGATTTTTGTGAAATACAACTCACTAATCTTACTCAGGGAACTTCTCCAACAGTTTCTGGAAAAATCATTTGCAAAAAAAACGTTAACGGATTTGAAATTACTGAAGCAAGAAATTTTACATTTAACAAAACACTTAGTGGCACTTTCCCAAATTGCACAATTACTAGTTGATTATTTTAATAACAATTTTGTAACAATTTTTTGAGAACCAGAACCATACTGTAATGCTTTTTTTGGTTTTAATGCAAATTCTTTTGGAACGCCATAACTCAAAGCAAGTTCTCTAATAGGATGTTTTCTAATCAAATCATTTTCTGATAAAATATTTTTTTTAGAAGGAATAACCATTGCTTCTTTTAAAAATTCACTTGCAACTAAAGGAACTCTTAATTCTAATGAGTTTCTTGCAAAAATTATTTCATCCCTATAAAAATTTCTTGACCACATTCGAGAAATAGAAAACCATTTTTCATTCTCAACTGAAGAATAACCTTTTTCTTTTAAAACTTTTAAATAATTAGCATAACCACAAAAAACTTCGTCGCTTCCTTGCCCAGAAAAAACAACTTTGTACCCTTGTTTTGCTATTTCGTCAGAACAAGCTAATTCTGGCACAGAAATACCTATTTGCATATCATCATAAAATGAAAGAATTTTTATTACTCTTAAAATTAATTTTTTTATTTTTTCTTCATCGATAATAATTGATTCTAAAGGCAAATTCATTTCTTTTGCTGCTTTTTTTGCAGTTTCAACATCCTGACTACCCTTTAAACCACACACAAATAATTTCGTATCTTTTACTTTTTCTGAAACCATTTTAGCAATTAAAGAGGAATCAACTCCACCACTAAAAAGAACTCCTGCTTTCTTTATTCCTCTTGTTTGTAACTCAATTGTTTTTTCTAATGCTAATTTCATTTTTTTTAATGAATGCTTTTTTGGAACTTGCTTTCTAAAATCCATTACGTCAAAAATCTTTTTTACTTTTAATCCTTTTTCAGAAATTTCAATTAAATGCCCAGGTAATAATGGATTAGGATAAACATTGAACTTCATTAAAACACTTGGCTCAGATGCAAATGCAAAAAAGGAATCATTTTCTCCAAACCATAATGGTTTCAACCCAATAAAATCACGAAAAACATATACTTTTTTTTTGTGAATTGCAGATACAACATATTCCCCTTTTGCTTTTTTCATAAAACTTTTAACAACCGAAGAAAAAGACTTTTTTTCAAGTTCTTTATTAAAAAAATCAGCAACGACAACTGAATCAGATTCTGGTTCTTCTTTTAGAGGATTTAATTTTTTGTAATTATAAATTTGTCCATTATACGCAATTGAAACATTCTTTCGAGTAATTGGTTGAACACAATACCCAGTAATTGAAAGAAGAGAATGAGCAATACAAACAGTACTTTTTTTTACTTTTAATTCATTTAAATTTTTTGATTTGCTTTCTTCATTCAAAGTCTTTATTCCAAATGCATCATGTCCTCTGTGTTTTAAATTAAAAAGCATGTCTATAACTAAACTAGAAACATCCTGATTTTTCTTTGAATAAGCTCCTGCAATTGAACACATACTACTAAAACTTGCTTTGAAAAGTTAATAAAAGAATCTTTCCCTCTGGGAAAAACAATTTAATTAGTTTAACCTTAGTAATAACAGAATTCTCAAGTTTTTTTTGAATTAGGTTTTTTACTAACAAAAAAGAAACTGGTTTATAACTTAAGAAAGAGAAACTTAATCAAGAGGTGAATTTCATGCAAAAAAATGATTTTTTTAAAGGAGTATTTGCTACCGGAATAATCTTGTTAATTGGATTAGTCGCAATTAATGGGCTTATGGGTGGCGATGAAATAATAGTACCAAATAGACCTACTTTCAATGTGGAGGATGTTTCTTACAGAGTAGCTGTTGGAAAACCAGAAACTGCATTGTTTGAAGGCGAAATAGCTAATTCTAATGAAAAAGGTTCTAATGAATTAACAGTGTATAATCAAAACCTTGCATTAGTAAAAGATATTAGAGAATTAACTTTGAAAAAAGGAGTAAACCTAGTTCAATTCAAAGACATTGCGTCTCAAATAAACGCTACTAGTGTATTTTTCAAAGACATTACTTTTCCTAACACTTTTGTAATTGAACAAAATTACGAATATGACTTGGTTAGTAAAAACAAGATTCTTGAAAAATACTTAGACGAAGAAATAACAATTCAAGTAATCGAAGGAGACCAAGTAAAAGAATATAAAGGAAAACTCTTAAGTTTTAAAGATGGAATCATTCTTGAAAGCAACGGAGAAATAATTTCTCTTTCAAATACATCTAAAATAAGTTTCAAAGAATTACCTGGGGGATTATTAACAAAACCTACTTTGGTTTGGAAAATTTATGCAGACCAAGAAGGAGTTCGAGAAACTCAAACAATTTACTTAACAAGCGGATTAAATTGGCAAGCGGATTATATTGCAACAGTAAATAGCGACGATTCTGCGCTTGATTTTTCTGGTTGGACAACAATAACAAATAATTCTGGAACAAGTTATCCTAATACTAAACTAAAACTAGTAGCAGGAGACGTGCATACCGTAACAAGCAACAGATACCCTGAATTATATGAAGAATACGCAACGGATTCTGTTGGTTCTGCAATGCCAAAATCTTTTGGAGAAGAATCTCTTTTTGAGTACCACATGTATACACTTGAAAGTAAAACAACTTTGAATAATAATCAAACAAAACAAATTTCTTTACTCTCAAGCAATAACGTGCCTGCAGAAAAAGAATATGTATACGAAGGAAGGTATAGCAATACTAAAGTTCAAACTAAATTAAAATTCAAAAACTCAGAAAACCAAGGTCTTGGAATGCCTTTGCCTAAAGGAACTGTAAGAGTTTACAAAAAAGATAGTGAGGGGCAACTTCAATTTGTTGGTGAAGATTCAATTGACCACACAAAAACTGAAGATGAACTTGAACTTCTTTTAGGTAACGCTTTTGACATAACTGGTGAAAGAGTTGAAGTGAATTCAGAAAACTTTGGTAAAGGGTTTTACAAGTATGAATACAAAATTACTTTAGAAAACCAAAAAGCTGAAGCAGTTACAGTAAAAGTAAAAGAAAATCTTAATAGTGGAAGTTGGACAATAACCAAGAATTCAATGCCGTATGATAAAACAACATCAAACGAAATAGAATTCAACGTTAATGTACCCGCAAAAGGAACCGCAGAAGTAACCTACACAGTAGAATATAGAAATTATTACTAAAAATAAAAATCGTGTTTTATTGCGCCCCTTCAACTGAAGGGGGGCGATACTATTTTTTCTTCGACAAACTTTGATAACTAAAATACCGATTTAATTATCAATTACTAAAAATATAATTAAAGTTGGTTTTTCTTCAATTCTCTAAAGAAAGCAAAATATTTATTTGATCTCAAAAGAGAAGCCATTATTGACAACATGTTTCTTGCCCTAGACTCAGGCAGTTTCTTAAGTTCTTTTTTGCATTCATGAAATTTTGAAATGGATAACTTTTTCGTTTTGGAAAAAATATCCGAACTAACAAAAAAATTTGCAATACCTCGCATATTAGCAATTGAAAGATTTTTATTATTCAGATTAGAACTCACTAAGTTTTTCCCTAATTCCAACGATAAAAGTACAGGATAAGTTGTCTTGCCTTGTTTTAAATCGGAATAAAGATCTTTGTAGGATTTTTCAAAATCCGTTGCCTTAGCGGATTCAATTACAAAGTCCCCCAAATCATTTACAATCTGGTCACCCGTACCCAAACTAAATCCAAAGCGTTCTAGTGCCTTTTTTTGTGCAAAAGTTCCATCAGCCAACAATGCACCAATATAAGAAAGATTTGCAAAAAACACTCCTGTAAATTTTTCACACCTTTCTAAATACAATTTCTTAAATTCATTCAATTTTTCCTTGTTAATCTTGTCATACTTTAACTCATATAAATCAAGGTACTGACCAAAATAAATTAGTCGATTTATTTCATTTATTTTATTGTGAATTATCTGAAGTTCCTCCTGAGACAAACTCGCCTTTAAATCAGAAAGTGATTCATTAGCCAAATCCCTAAAAATCATTGAAAGAATAATATACTGATTTATATCTTTATTTTTAGTGCGCTCTGCTTTTTCATCAAAAACAGCATTAGTAATGTAAGTTGAGATATTCAAAAATTCAGCACAAGCAAAAACAGGAATTAGGGACTTCCAATTATTCCCTCGACAAGCCTCATAACTCAACCTAACTAAAAAAGGCCTCAGCATTGGTTTTTTATGAGTCAGTCTTTTCTTTACAACTGGATTGGAAAACAAAAGCGCTTTCAAAGCCACATTAGTTTCAAGAGACTTTTCTATTTTCAAAAGCATGAATTTTTGAGTTAAGTTCCATGTTTCCTGCATCTCAACAAAATATTGTTCCCTTGAAACTTTCAAATTTTCAACAGTCTGCATAAACCAATTGCGAATTTAAACTTAATTAAAATAAACCACGCTATTTTTTATCAAAAGGTAAGTTTTTTATAATATTACGCACATTTAATAAAATATAATGAAAATTGATTTAAAAGACAGAAAAATATTACTAGAACTTGATATTAATTCTAGACAAAGTCTACAGTCAATCGGTAAAAAAGTTGGCCTTAGCAAAGAGGTTGTGAATTACAGACTCAACAAACTAACCGAGTCAGGAATTATTTCTGGTTTTTTCACGAGAATAGACACATCAAAACTAGAGGTATTAATTTTTAGAACATTCATCAGAACTTACAATCTTACTCCTGAAAAAGAAAAAGACTTGATTGACTTTATTGTTTCAAACAAAAAAGTCGGGTGGTGTGTTAAAGTTGATGGAAACTGGAATATTAATTTCATTTACTGGGCTGACAATGTAACCGACTTTTCTAAATTCTGGCGAAAACTCCTTGCGAAATATGGGGATTTTATTGAAAGCAAAGAAACTTCAATTTTTGATCGTTATATACAATTTCCAAAAACGTTCATTTTACCAGAACAGACCCCACAAGAAATGCCTTCATTTATCTGTGGAAGAAATAAAGCGGTTGAGATCGACACGAAAGATGAAAAAATACTATCAATTATTGCTTCAAATTCAAGAATAAACACCTTAGAAATTTCAAAAAAAATTGGGCTAACTCCAAGAGCGATTAAACAAAGAATAAAAAAACTTAAAGAAAAAGGAATAATTTTAGGGTATGGAATCAGCTTAGGAACCAGAGAACTTGGATTGCAATATTTCAAAATTAACATGAACTTTAAGCGATTTGACCAAAAAAGGTTTGATGAAATAATTGGATTTTCAAAATACCACCCCAACGTAATCTACACCAATGAATTAATCGGAGGAGCGGATTTAGAACTTGATGTTTATGCAAAAAATCGTGAAGAACTACAAAATCTACTAAATGAATACCGGTACAAATTCTCAGACCTACTAAAAACTACAGAAATCCTTCAATACTTTGAAGAATTTAAACATAATCTTTATCCGCGAAAAACCTAAGTTTACAACCGCGAACAGAAATCGTTTACAAAACTCTTTTTTTTATAAAAATAATTAATCAACAACGTAGTAGTATTCGCCTGATTTCTTTTGTGATTTGTCAAGTTGTGAGTTTAATTTATTTGCTCTTGGTCTACCTGATTCATGATCTCTTCTAAAAGTGATTTTCATTTCTTTTAAGAAAACATTCATTCCCTCATGCATTGAAACTGCTTTTCCGGCATGACCTTTTAATGAAGGTTCGCCAGTAAACACAATCATTCTATCACTAACATAATCTTGGAAAACAATATCGTGATCAACAACCATAGCAATCTTTTTTCTACTATCAATTACTGACCTAACTGTATCCGCAAGATTGATTCTGTCTTCAACATCAACAAAAGCAGTTGGTTCATCAAGAAGAATCAAATCAGAATTCGCACGAGACAAACAATTACCTACAGCAACCTTTTGTAATTCGCCACCACTTAACTCAGAAAGCAAATGGTCCTCAAGAGAAGAAATATCAAGACGCCTATCAACTTCATTTTTGAAAACTGATTTATCAAGTTCCTGAGAAGAAAGAAAATCGGAAACAGTGACTCCCTTTTCAGGAGAAATATATTGAGGTTTATAAGAAACCTTAAAATTAAAATCAACTTTGTTTGAATCGGGTTTTTCTACTCCTGCAAGCATTTTTACAAAAGTAGTTTTTCCAATAGCATTAGCACCCATTATACCAAGAACCTCAGCTTCCCTAAGGTCACCAGCTTCAACATCCAAATAAAAAGACCCAAGAGTTTTTTTCAAAGCAGGATACTTAAAAATAACATTCTTTTTTTTATAATCCGCAGAAGGATTCACACTAAACTTAATTTCCTTAGAACGAAAACGCGTATTTTCATCCTTAACAAAACCACTTAAAAATTCATTAATTCCATTCTTAACACTCTTGGGGTTAGACACAATACCATAAACCGAATGTTTCCCATACAAAATATGAATATAATCACTAAGATAATCAAGAACAGCTAAGTCATGTTCAATAACAATAACACTTTTGTTTTCACTAACAAGCGAACGTAAAAGTGAAGCCATACTAAACCTTTCTTTAATATCAAGAAAAGATGAAGGCTCATCAAAAGCATAAAAATCAACATCTCTTAAACCAGTAGCTGCAATAGCAACTCTTTGTAATTCTCCACCACTTAACTCAGAAATATTTCTATCCAAAATTTTTTCAATAGACAACAATTTAGAAATTTCACTAAGCTTATTTCTTTCATCAACCTTAGAAAGCAAATCAATTACTTTACCCTTAAATGCTTTAGGAATCTCGGTTATTGCCTGAGGCTTAAACGCAACTTTTATTCCGCCAGTTTCAAGAGCACTAAAATAATTAAAAAATTCTTTGCCTTTAAAATATTTAAGGATTTTTTTAAAACTTGCTTTAGATTCATATTCCCCAAGATTAGGCAATAATTGACCTGAAAGAATTTTAAGAATGGTTGATTTTCCAATTCCGTTTTTTCCAATCAAACCAACTATTTCTCCTTTTCTAACAAAAGGAAGACGATAAATACGAAAAGAATTTTTTCCAAATCTATGAGTAGCAGGTTCATTTAATTCCTGAACCGTGTTTTCAATCTTAATACACTTAGCAGGACACTTAACAACACAAATATTACACCCAATACAAAGGCTTTCATTAATAGTAGGAACTGTTTGTCCCTCTTCTAGAACAATGCATTCTTTACCCGCTCTATTAACAGGACACATTTTACCACAAATAAAATTACACCCCTTTTTGTTAATGCAACGCTCTTTATCCAAAATCGCAATTCTTGTCATAGATAGTTTGAGTTTATAAGGATTTAAAACGGTTTTCAAACCAATAAATAAGTATGAAAATACTAAAAATCGACAAAAAAACAAAAGAACTGAAAATAATCCCTGATTCTTTTGATGATTTGTGGCATATAGAAAAAATTATTACTGAAGGCGATTTGGTTAGTGGGGACTCTGAAAGAAAAATAAAGCCCAAAACAGAAGGCGAAAAAGCATTTAAGCAAAAAATATTTGTAGAAATAGAAGTAACAAAAAAAGAATTTCACGAAGCAACTAATCAACTAAGAATACAAGGAGTAGTTGTTTTTGCAAAACCAGAAGAACTTGTAGAATTAAAGTCTCATCACACAATAGAAATCGAAGTTGGTTCAAAAATAACAATTAAAAAAAAGGAATTGAAAAATTATGAAATTGAAAGACTTAAAAGAGCAAAAGAAGCAAGTGGAAGAGCAAAATTATTAATGGTTGTAATGGATGACGAAGAAGCAGAAATCGCATTCTTAGCAGACACAGGAATAAAAAGAAAAGCAAAAATTCTTGCAAAAAAAAATGGAAAACAGTATGAAAAAAAAGATAATGGAAATACGTACTTTGAAGAATTGCTTAAAAAAATACTTGACCTTAAACCTGAAAAAATAATAATCGCAGGGCCAGGATTTGAAAAACAAAACTTTGAAAAATACTTAAAAGAAAACCATCAAAAATTACAAGTTATTTTTGACTCAACAAACTCAGTAGGAATAACAGGATTAAACGAACTTGTAAAAAGTGGAAAAATGGACAAATTAGTAGAAGGGTTTCATTCAGCAGAAGAAGCAAAAGCAATAGAAAAACTCTTAATTGGATTATCAAACGAAAAAAGTGTAGTTGGAATAATTGAAACAACACAAGCACTTAATTCTGGCGCAGTAGAAGAACTAATTATACTCGAAAAAGCACTAGTAGAAAAAAGAGAAGAACTAAATCCATTAATTGATTTAGCAGAAAACACCAGAACAAAAATAATTTTCGTATCAGACAAAAATGAAGCAGGCGAAAAACTAAAAGGATTAGGGGAAGTTGCTGCAATACTCAGGTATAAACTAAATTATTAACAGAATACTTTTAAAAACTAAAAAGGTATAATGTAACTGATTGAAATGGGTTCTTTTATTTCAGAAATTATTTTTTTAATTAAAAGTGTTTGGAGAAACTTAAAAAATGCAGAATCAGAAGTTCTTCTTTTTTTAGTTGGAATTTTTCTTACAATTGGAACAATTGCTTATAACCAAATAGAAGGGTGGTCATTACTTGATTCGCTCTATTTTAGTGTTGCCACTCTAACTACTGTGGGATATGGGGATTTTGCACCAATAACCAACATTGGAAAAGTGTTTACAATATTTTACATTCTTATAGGAATAGTTTTAATTTTAGGATTTGTTAATTCACTAATAAAACAATCAATAGAAGACCATCATTTCAAACAAATGCTAAGAGATGCTTCTTTTTATAACGAATTAAACAAATTCAAATAAAAAAACTAATTAACCTACTAAAAAAGTTATTTGATTCTATACTCAAACCATTCTATTTTTTTGGATTTGACTAATTCTTTTAATCGTCTTTGTTTTTGAGATAATTGAGAAGAAGCTGTTTTGAATTCCGCAAAAATTATTTTATCCTCTTCAAAAATAACTCCATCAATTGGACTTCCTAAAAAACGAAAATTTTCAGAATTAAAAGGAAAATCTTTAATGAATGGAATGAATTGTTCGGTCATTTTACCATACTTAACTGATTGAGAAGACTTAGAAAACTTTAATTCACTAAACCTTTGTTCAATGGTTTTTAGTTTTGAAAGCAAAAATAAAACTAATAAAAACAGAATAATTGCAATAACTAAAACAAACAAAAAAATAAAATCAAACATTATAGAAAATAGTTCAATGGAATTAAAACATTATGCAAAATATACTTTTTCTTTTGGCGTAGCGTTCTCTTTTCTTTTTTAACACAACGTTCTCTTTTCTTTTAGGGCATCCTTCTCTTTCTTTTTGGTAAAGCTTTTTCTTTTCCCTTGAAAAGAGAAAGAAAAAGGTTTTAGTAGTACTTGGTTCCTTCGCCAGTTAGAATTACTGATTGAAATGTAGGTGTTTTTTCTTTTAGTGCTGCAAGAACTGCCATGTGTTCTTTACCAGAACCACTTATTAGTGAAACCGCAATTTCCCCTTCGGGGAGTTTGCTTTTTATTTCGTCTTTAATTGTTTCAAATCCTGCACGATTATTAATTAGAATCCATTCGCATTCTTTAGAAGGCGCGAAGTTTTCTTTTCCCCATTCGTTTGAAATTAAAACGATTGTATCCCATTCTTCATCAGCAATGAGTCTAGCTACATGCCCCCATGTTCCTTTTCCAATTCCGAGAACTGCTACAAGAGATTTCCCCAAAATAACTCCCCCTCAAAAATACAATATAACGTATATAGGGGCATAATATATTAAAAATAATTAGGCTAAATAACGCATTTTATAACGTTTTTAAGCGTTTTTTGCAACAGCGTATAATTTCAAAAGAGTTTTTGCTTTTGGGGTTAGGAAATACACTTCATTTTGAGCAGTGGTTGTTTGTTTAATTAGTTTTGCCGATTCTAATGCAATAAGAATTAAACCCAAATCTAATGATTCGATATGAATTGCTAATCTTTTAAGCTCAGATATTGACTTTGGACTTGATTTGAAAGAATTAAGAAATTTAACAAAAATATCAGATTGAATAATTGAATAACACTCAGGATAATTTTCAATGAATTGAACGAATTTTTCATTATTAGTCATTTTTTTCAATTTTATAAGGAAAACATTCAATAAAAACCTTTTCGACAACAACCTTTTAATGCAAAATAAACTAAACCAATATTGTAAATGCATAATTGACGCAATTGAAAATAATGAAATAAATAACAAAGAAGATCTTAATAGGTATAAATTATTAATCGGAAAAAAATTAGGAATCGCTAATATTCCTTCAAACCCTGATATTTTAACACGAGTAAAAAAAAGAACTCCAAAAATAAACCAAATTCTTTTAATAAAACCATTAAGAACCCTTTCCGGAGTAGCGCCGATTGCAATAATGACTAAACCTATAAAATGTCCACATGGAACTTGTCTTTATTGTCCTGGAGGACCAGAAAGCGTATTTGGAAATGTTCCTCAATCTTATACTGGAAATGAACCTGCAACAATGAGGGCAATAAATAATTCATTTGACGCTTACCTCCAAACAATGAATCGGATTTCTCAATATTATTTAATCGCACATAACCCAGAAAAACTTGAATTAATAATAATGGGGGGAACTTTTCCAAGTTTTTCAAAAAAATACCAAACTCAATTCATAACTGAAGCATTCATGGCAGTTAATGATTTTTCAGAACTTTTTTTTAAAAACAAAAAATTTGATTCAGAAAAATTTAATACCTTTTTTTCAAAAGAAGAAAAAGCATTTTCAGAAAAAATAAAACAAAAATTATTAAAAATGAAAAAAGAAACCACTTTGCTTAAAGAACAAAAAATGAATGAAACCTCTAAAATCAGAATTGTGACAATGTGTATTGAAACAAGACCTGATTGGAGCAAAGAACCACAAATTAATGATATGCTTACGCTTGGAACAACAAGAACAGAAATTGGAGTTCAAAGTATTTACAACAAAGTATTAAACTCAGTTAATAGAGGGCACACAGTAGAAGATTCAATAGAAGCAACAAGATTACTCAAAGATTCAGGATTAAAAATAACTTATCACATGATGCCAGGATTACCAAAAACAACAAAAGAAGAAGATATTTTTACGTTTAAAGAACTTTATGAAAACCCTAATTTTAGACCAGATGGATTGAAAATATATCCTTGTATGGTTATGCCCGGAACAGGACTTGAAAAATTATATAAACAAGGAAAATTTTCACCATTAACAACTGAAGAAGCAGCAGAAATTATTGCAGAAGGAAAAAGGTATTTTCCAAAATACACAAGAATCCACAGAGTTCAAAGAGATATTCCTACAAAATTTTCATTTGAAGGAATTCAAAAAAATAATTTACGCCAAATAGTTGAAAAAAAACTCAAAACAAAAAAAATAACTTGTAAATGCATTAGGTGCATGGAATCAGGAATTAATTTTGAAAAAGGAAAACACATTGATTATTCGGAATTAAAAATATCAGAATTACCTTACTCTGCAAGCAAAGGAGAAGAAATGTTTATTTCATTTGAAGACAAGAAAAATAAAGTATTAGCAGGGTTTTGTAGACTAAGAAAACCATTCAAACCATTTAGAAAAGAATTTACTAAAAACACTTGCGTAATAAGAGAACTTCATGTATTTGGTTCAGAAATCGGATTAGGAAAAACTAACATCAAAAGCCAACAACACAGAGGATTTGGAAAACAATTAATTGAAAGAGCAGAACAAATTGCTTTAGAAAAATTTGATGCAAAAAAATTATTAGTAATAAGCGGAGTTGGAGCAAGAGAATATTACTCAAAAAAACTGAGATACAAACAAGACGGAGTATACATGTCTAAAAAATTATAAATTAATTTTTAAAAAAACAATTAATTTCCTAAAACTAAAGAAAAAAATGAATTAAACATTTGAAATGGCAACAGAGAAAAATTAAAGAAAGGGAAACCAGTCATAACGGAACTAAATTTTCCTTTAAGTGTAGGTTGAATATTAAGAGTTGAAGAAAAACTACTTACAATTGTTTTATTAGAAATCGCTTGAAAAGAAAAAACTTGTTTACCATAAACTAATGGTTTTACGTTTAATTCAAATTCGGAAGACGAGTTTTGATTTACTTCGAAAACTTTTTCTTCAAACCAATTAGAAGGAAGAGTAGATTTAACAGTTACAGTATATGGTGCAATTGATGAATTTGAAATAACTGTTTTGTAAATAATTGGTTCGCCAACAACTGATGCGTTTTCAACAGAAGCCCTTACAAAAGAAACATCAAGTAAGTTTTCTTTTACTACTACGCTAACATTAACAAAATCAGAAAGTGTTGGTTCATTAGTATTTGAAAAAATTATTTTTAGAACATAAAAATTAAGATTTGCATTTTCAGGAACTTTTATTTTAATTGAAAGGGAAGCATCATTAACTTGAGTAGAAACAACTTCCCAATTTAAAGGTAAAGAATCCGCAACAGTTAATTTATTCCATTCTTGACCATAACCTGAATCATCAGAAAAAATTAATTCAAAAACTTGCCCTTGGGAAACATACCCTGCTTGAATAGATGCTCCAAAAATTAAAGAAGATTCTATAGGTGAAAGCATTTTTACATCCGCAAATGCAAAAGAAGCCAATAAAACTACAAATACCACTAAAAACGCATTTTTCAAACAATTCCCCCTAAATGTATTATACAAGGAAAGAATAAAAAAAACAATCGGTTAGAAAAGCATATAAGTGGTGAAAAAATGGAAAAAACTAGGTTTGAAATGATAAAAGAACGACACACCAAAACCTTTGAAAAGGCACTAACTGAAGGAAAAATGGACAAAGAAATTATTGAACTATGCTCATTTATTGCAAAAACAAAGAACTACTACACTTTAAGTTCATGTAGCGGAAGAATAATCCTTCTTGAAAGAAGAGGGGATAAAAAAATGGAAAACTTCTTCCATAGACGATGGCATAGAACAATAACTAAAGAAGAATTATTAGAAGGATTAAGTGAAAAAGTAAAAGGAGAACTTTGGTTTAAAGTAGACCCTTTTATTTTACACGTTGGATGTGAAGACCTCGAACATGCAACAAAAATACTTAACGCAATGAAAGAAGCAGGAGTAAAAAGAGGAGGAATCACACTTACTAAAAAAGGAAAATTTTTACTTGAATTAATTGGAACAGAAAGATTAGAAGTACCACTAAAACTTAATGGAAAAGAAATATTCACTGAAGAACAATTAAATTTTTTATTTGAAAAAGTTAATCCTTTACTTGAAAAAAACTTTTCAAGATTAAAAAAACTTGAAAATGAATTCAAAAAAAATTTAATTTAACAAAAAATTAATTCATGAAAAAAAATTAAGGCGTAATTGTATCAGCAAGAACTTTTTCAAGCAAAGCTTCTGGGTTATAATAATAATGTTGAATTAAAACTTCTACTTCTGGCTGAGCCCGGATATCGTTCTTAAGCATCCATTCAAGAATCTTTTTTCTAACACTAATTTCTCGTTCAACTTCGCGTTTAGACTTTAATGTTTTTTCACCAATAAGTTCAATTAAGCGCATAGGAATATCTGTTCGCTTTATGTTGTCTGTACTTCTATCCCACTCATAAATATTACTCAAAAGAGCTTTCTTTTCCATAGAACTAACTTCAGTAACTGAAAGAATTCTTCGTTCAACACCTTTCCCCTTAACATAAATCCTGTATTGAACAATAACCAAATTAAGTAAAGAAATAAGTGCTTCAGGAACAGCCATTGGTTCTGATTTAAGTCTCAAAATCATTTCTTTTGCAGAGTTACTATGCAAAGTACCCATGCATCCCCTATGCCCAGTATCCATTGCAATAAACAAAGTTTCAGCTTCTTTTCCTCTAACCTCTCCAACAATTAATCTATCAGGACGCATTCTCATAGCATTTTTTAACAAATCATCCATTGTTACTTCTTCTTGGCCTTTCATTTTTGGCTTTGATTCCATTTGCACCCAATTTTCTCTCAGCCCAAGTTTTAATTCAAGAGTGTCTTCAATTGAAATTATTCGCTCAGGGTACTTAATAAAAGTAGAAAGCGCATTCAAAGTGGTTGTTTTTCCAGAACCTGAACCACCAGTAACAATTAAATTCATTGGCTCAACACCCATTCCTTCAACCATAACCCAAAGAAAAGCCGCAAGTTGACTAGAAATAGTGTTGTTTGCAATTAAATCAATAACACTCATTGGAACCACAGAAAATTTTCTAATGGTTAAACTTGGGCCAAATGGAGTAACATAAGAAAATGTTGCATTGGCTCTGTTTCCATCAGGAAGCCGAGCATCAAGAAGAGGATTCTCAGAATCCAATTTTTTTCCAATAGTATGAGCTATTTTTTGAAGCAAATAATCAAGTTCTTTTTTAGTAGAAAAATCAATATTTGTTTTACATTGACCATATCTCTTATGAAAAACAAAAACACTTTTTTCATACCCATTAACCATTATTTCTTCAAGATTTTCATCAAAAATTAATTCAGAAAGCTTACCATAACCAACAGAATGACCCAAAATTTCATTCGCAAGTAAAGAATGTTTTTTTACCGAAGGCAAAAATTCTTTAAACAAAGTAATCAAAGTTAATTTAAGAGAATTAAAATCATCCCCTGAAAGCAAGAATTGTAAAGCATCAGTATAAGTAATTGGTTTAATTATTTTTTCACGGAACTTTTGAACAAACTCTTTCGAAAGAAGAGAACTTAATTTATTTTCAGCTTCTTCAAAACTCCATTTGCCTTTAATTAAATTAATCAAAGCTTTACTAATGCTCTTTTCAGCAGCGTTAAAACTTGGAGAAGTTACTTTATAATAAAAAAAAGGAAATCCCTCATAAATAGAAATGCACCCATAAGAATCAATTGTGTCCCCTATTTTTTCGGTAAATTTCAGTGCCATTAATACTCCCCTTTGGAATAGCTATTTATAGTATAGATTAATTAGTATATAAAACTAAAGATGCGTGATTACATGAAAAAAATTCTTCAAAAAACACTAGAAAAAATCACGCCTACTAAAAAAGAAATACTTATTCAAAAAAAACTAGCTGAAGAAATAAAAAATAAGATTCTCTCAATGAAATACCAACAAGAATCAGTAGAATTAGTGGGTAGCCTAGCAAGAGAAACAAATATCAAAGGAGACAATGATTTGGATATATTTGTTTTTTTTCCAGAAAAAATTGAACGACCAGAATTTGAAAAACAAGGCTTGGCAATAGGAAAACTTGTTTTTCGAGGGCACCAATGGGAAAAAGCTTATTCGGAACACCCTTATATTAGAGGAAAAATAAAAGGATTTGATGTTGAAATTGTACCCGCGTATAGAATAATTGATGCTTACAAATTGAAAAGTGCCGTAGATAGAACAAGTTTTCATAACCAATACTTATTGGGTCAATTAAGCGAAAAACAAAAAGGCGAAGTTAGATTATTAAAACAATTTTTAAAAGGAATAAAAGCCTATGGAGCAGACCTCAAATATTCTTCTGTTCCAGGATATGTTACAGAATTGTTAATATTAAATTATGGTACTTTTGAAAAAACGATAAAAAATATTTCAAAATGGAAAAACCAAGAAATTATTGACATTGAAAAGCAAATTTCATTAGAAGAAGCAAGAAAAAAATTTGATTCCTCTCTTATAATAATTGACCCGGTAGACAAAAACAGAAATGTCGCAGCTGCACTTTCATTAAATCAATATGCTCGAATAATAGCTGCTTCAAGAGCATTCTTAAAAAAACCATCATTAAAATTCTTTTTTGGAACAAAAACAAAACCCCTTAATATAAAAGAAGCGAAAAAACTCATTAAAAAAGAAGGATTAATTTTAACAGAAATAGGTTACCCAAAAAAAGAAATTTCGGATGTCCTATGGGGACAAATTAGAAGATTATCTAAAAAAATTTCTTCTGCATTAAAACAAAAAGATTTTTCAGTATTAAGATCTGAAATGTGGAGTGACGAAGAAAAAGAAATTATCTTTGTCTTTGATCTAGAAGCAAACAAACTTGAAAAAGTCAAAAAACGAATCGGCCCAGAAGTAACAAACCAAGAACACTCAAAAAAATTCTTAGAAGCACACAAAAAGAAAATCAGTGGACCAAGGATTGAAGAAGGAAGATGGGTTGTTGAAGTTGAAAGAGAACATAACAGGGCAACTGATTATTTAAAAGAATTCCTGAAGGTGCTTAAAAAAAATGAAAAATCAGGAATCAAAAAAGGATTAAACAAAAAAGCAAAAGTGCTAAGCGATAAAGAAGTTCTTGAAAAATACAAGAAAAACAAAAAATTCCAAGACTGGTTCTCAACCTATTTAAAAGGAAAAGAAGAATTTGAAGGATATTAAAATTTTACAACTTGAAAAAAATAGAACAAGTGCATTGCAAAAGCAATGCGCTATCGTACTTCCGAGACGAAATTCGGAAGGGCCAGGAGGGATTCGAACCCCCGGTCTTTCGCTCCGAAGGCGAACGCTCTATCCAGACTAAGCTACAGGCCCGAGATAATAACTAAGAATAACAACAGTTAATTAAAGTTGGGGTTTAACAAAAAAAAATTAGAATTAACCTTTTTAAAGCTAACTCATCAAATATTACTAAATGAAGACATGTGTTACAACAAACAAAGTTGTTACTGACGATTTTGTAGAATTCAAATGCCCAAAATGCGGGGAAAGGATAATTAGAAGCATAGCTGCAAGAGAAAGAGCACTATCTTACAAGTGTCCTAACTGCGAATTTACTGGGCCATAAAAAACAAAACGAGGTTTTTTTAATGCCAGATAAATCATTTATAATTTATAAAGTAACTCCAAACGACATGGAAAAACTTGATGAAACCGAAGCAGAAATTAAAGGAATAAAATCAGGCGAAGTCAAAGATATTAAAAGAGAACCAATAGGCTTTGGAATAGTAATTCTAAAAGTAGGCGTTTTAGTAAACGAAAAAGAAGAAAACGCAATGGAAAAAGCAACCAAAGAATTGGAAAGTTTATCTTTATTAGACCGAGTAGAACAAGAAAGTATGACTCTACTTTAATCTAAAAAAAACCTATTTTTTGCATAGTAATTAAAGATTTAATTACCCCTTAAATAATACACATGATTAAAACTATTACATTACAAAACTGGAAAACTCATTATAATACACAATTAGAGTTTACTAAAGGAACAAACGTAATAGTTGGAAAAATGGGTGCGGGAAAAAGTTCAGTAATGGACGCTATTTCTTTTGCATTATATGGGACATTTCCTTCACTTTCACAAAGAAAAGTAACCTTAGACGAAACCATAATGCAAACGCCAATGAAACAAGAACAAAGCATAATAAAACTTGAATTTGAATACGACAACAAAGAGTATATTGTTGAAAGAATAATAAAACGAAAAGGAACAAATGAAGCCACTCTTAGATTTGAAGGAAAAATAATTGCCGGACCAAAAACAACCGAAGTAACAAAAAAAATAAGTGAAATATTAGAAACATCCTATGAACTATTCAGTAGAGCTATTTATTCAGAACAAAACCAAATAGATTTCTTTCTAAAATTATCTCCTGCTCAAAGAAAAGAAAAATTCGACGAACTACTTGGGCTGGATAAATATGAAACTGTTAGAACAAATGCGGTAACCTTAGCTAATCGAATAAAAAAACTCTCAGAAGATAGAAAAAACTTTCTTATTCAACAAACTGAAAAAACTAATCCTCAGCAATTAGAAGAATACGAGAAAAAAATAACTGAAAAAGAAAAAGAACTGGAAGAAAAAAGATTAAATTCAGAAAAAATATTAAAAACCGAAAAAGAACTAGAAGAAACATTAAAAAAACTTGAAGAGAAAGAAAAAGAAACAAGATTTATGAAAGATCTTGAAATTAAAACAAAATCCACAATAGAATCACTAACTATTCAAATAAAAAATACAAAGGAAAAATTAAACAAAATAACTACTAAAGAACTCTTAGAAAAAATAAAAGAAAATGAAAAAAATAACGCACTAATTATTACTAAAAAAAATACACTTACTTTACAAAAAGAAAAAATAAAAAATACGATTTTAGAATTGAAAGAAAAAATTGCTATACAAAAAAACTTACTAGAGCTTAATAATGAAAATGCTAAAAATACTAAAAAACTTGAATCCTCTTGTCCAGTATGTAAAAAAGAATTAAGCGTACAAGATAAGGAAACACTTGAAAAAGAATTAAGCGTCGAAAGAAAAAAAATAGAAAACGAAAATAAACAACTAACAAAAGAAGCAGAAGAAACTGAAAAATTGAATAAAAAAATCGAAAACGAAATAGCTGAAAACGAAAAACAAAAAGAGGGCCTTTTTAAAGAAACTCAAGAAATTAAAAGATTACAAGAACTTAGTTCAGAGTTAACTCTTCAAGAAATCAAAAAAGAATCGCTTGAAAAAGAATTAGAAAATTTATTTAAATTACTTAAAAATACAGATTCGAACGAAAAACAAATAATTGATTTAAGAAAAACTTTTTTTGAAACAAAAGAAAAAAGAACCAAAATGATAACTGAAATTTCAAGTGGAAAAGAATTGTTACAAGAACTCAAAAAAAGCGTAAAATTAATAAAAGAAAATGAATCACGATTAAAAGAAATTGAAAAACAAATAAAACAAAACGAAAAAACTATTGAAAAACTAGCTATTTTTACTTCAGCATTAAAATCTACCCAATCAGAATTAAGAAATTTAATGATTGATACAATAAACCAAGCAATGGGAGAAATTTGGGAAAAAATCTATCCCTACAAAGACTTTTCAAATGTAAGAATTTCGGTTAATGAAGGAAGTTATGAAATAGAAGTAAAACAAAATACTGGCCAATGGCAAAGAGTAGAAGGAATATTATCTGGAGGCGAAAGAAATTCAGTTGCAATAACGCTTAGAATAGTGATTTCATTAGTATTAACTCAAAATTTGGGGTGGATTATTCTTGATGAACCAACACATAACCTTGATTCAACAGCAGTACGAGAATTAAGTGAAACAATGAGAAACTATTTACCTGAATTGATCGAACAAATTTTTCTAATAACTCATGATAAAGAAATGGAAAATGCCGCATCAGGAAAATTATATTACTTTGAAAGAGACAAAGAAAATATGAGTATTACAAAAATCGAGTAAAAAAAATTAATTAGCTTTTTTTCTTGCAATAAAGCCAGCAACCAAATTTCTTTGAGGTTTACTCATAGGCATGCCAAAAGAATCAACAAATTTTTTAATTTCTTCAAAATCTTTAGGAATCTCATCCGAATAAGTTTCAAGTAAAATATTAGCCTTGCTTTTAATGTTTTGAGGAACTGCTTTTCCCATTTTAATTCACCTCTACTTTTTCAACTCTGCCATCCGGAAAAGTCCTTAAAACAGAAATAGGAATTACTTTTTTTTCAAATTCTAATCTTGCTGCGTCAATAACTGAAGTATATTTAGGTGTTTTCATCATTGCTGGTGCTCCAAGCGAAAGCTGAAGCGCTCTTGCACTTATGAGCCTTGTAACTTCAAAACGTGTCAATTTTGTCATAAAAAATCACTAAAATATAGTGTAATATTACTAATTGTTCCACGCAAACAATTAAAAAGGTTGATTTTAAGAAGAAGTGATTTTTAATAGTCCTTTATTCAAACCATGCGTGTTTTCAAGCAGTTTAGAATAAACCATTAAACAAGAAGAATCCACAAGTAGCTTAGAATCAGCAATAAAGCTACAAGAAACACTATTTTTAGTGTTTTGTTTAAAATCATTTAAGACTTCGGCACAAAGAACTTCAAAAATAATCGCAAGATTTTTGTTAAAAAATCTACTATTAGAATCTATTAAAAGAGATGAAAATTTACCTAAAAATAAAGAAATACTTTTTCTAAAAAGTTTCCAATACAAAAAATCAGCATTTTTGTCTAATATTTGAGAAAAAAATAACCCATCTGAAGCAATAACACTCTTTTGTTGTTCTTCAATAACTAAATTAAGAAAAATGAATTTTTTTCTTAAAGAATTTATTTCTTTTGAAAGCATACTTTCAGAAGAAGTGCAATACCACTTCAAAAAAGGTTCTCCAACAAATTTAACTAATCCTTTTTCTCGCAAATTTAAAGCATCAAAAATAAGAATTTTTTTTTCGCTTCCCCTTGAAAATGGACCAGTGGGAAAAAAAGAATAAAAATACTCATTTTTTCGCCTTTTTCTTTGTTCAGTAAAAGCATGTGAAATATGGAACTCATTCGCCCAAGTTTTTGAAACAGAATTAAAATAAAATCCTTCTCTTAAAAAACGAACTTTAATTTCGCTTGAAAGAAGAACGTTTTTACTATTCATCGAACTTGGTTTGCAACAATCACAATTAATTGATTCAAAACCAATATTATTACAAGGCATTGAAGACACAACAGAAACAACTTTTGAAAAATCCACTTCGCTTTTACTAAAAAAACGTTTTTGTTTTTGGATTGAATTTGATTTTTTAATATCTACTGGTATTGACCCTGCAAAAAAAAGGTTTTCTAAAAAAATGTTTTCAGGCAAATCATTTGATTCACGCCCCACTAAAGGAATTTTCAAAATCTTTGAAAGAACGATTTTTCTAACAAAATCATTTGCAAGAAATTTATTAGAATTAAGTAAATCAGTAACTGTTTGTTTAAGGGAATCGGAAATAAAATCAAAAGTTACTTCGGGAAAATTTTCACAACTAATTTTTTCGATTTGTTCAGTAGAAAAATCAAAACAATCAAAATAATTCCATTCTTTTTCAATTAAAAATTGTCTTTCGGGTTCTATAAGATTTGAAAAAACTCCAACATACTCTTTGAATAGATTATTAACTTTTTTTAAATCAGAAAAACACGCTGCAAAAACAGTAACTGATTCTTTTTTGAAATCCACTTTAGTTTTTCTTAAATCATGCTGAGAAAGAATTTCTAAAAAATTTTGATTAGACATACCATTTAAAGAAAAATGAGCCTTTGGAAAAAACGGGTATTTTTTAGATGCTTTATTAATTGTATTTGAAAATTCAACAGTGATTTGTTTTTTTTCATTTGAATAAGTTACCTTAGTCAAATGTAAGCGCGTGCTGGGGAGCATAAACAAGAAAATTGTTTTACTATTTAAAAAACATTTTCAAGGAGACCTCATTGCCAGTGGGAATCATAACATAGGCAAAATTGCTGAAAAATAAATAAATAAGCAATATAAAAGTAAAAAAGAAATTCCTGCTAAACGAGTAATGGAATTTTTTTTCCAAATAAATAATCCCAATAGAAACGCTGTCGAAAGCATAAAAAACATTGGAATAAACACTTCTGAAAAAGAAAAATGAAGCATAGAAATAATTGATGTTGCCCCTGTTACTAATAAAATATTTGAAATGTTAGACCCAATAATGTTACCTAAAAGAATATTCGTCATACCTTTTTTAATAGCTGAAAGAGATACGCCCAGTTCAGGCAAGGATGTCCCTACTCCCACAAGAAACAAACCAATAATTGATTCTGGAACTCCAATAAACTCAGCTAAACCAATTGCTCCATCAACAAGAATTTGCGCTCCAAAAACAATTGCAACTGCCCCAAAAATAAGAACAACCAATTGATTAAAAAAAGAAGAAATTAATTCTTTTTTAAAAATCTTTTTTGCTTCGGTTTTTTCGCCAGAATCAATTCTACGCCCAAGTTTTTCTTCAAACGGATCTTCTGCAGGCCTAATTAATTTTTTATAAGTTGCAGGATCAATACCTGCTCGCATTATTCGAAAATATGTTTTAATATTAAAAATAGAAAATTTTTCAGTGCCTAAAAAAGATTTAAAAAAACGATTATACTTAAAAGTTTCTTCAAAACGTTTCATAAAACCAAGTAAAAACAAAGTGTACCCAATAAACAAACTAACAAAAATTAAACCTTCAGTTTTACTAATTACTCCGTCAATTGAAAAATAAAAAAACAAAACTGAAATAAGAATCATTATGAACACGTCTCTTTCCAACCCTTTTTTTTCTAATTCTATTTTCCCAAAAAAAACAGCGATGATTCCAACCATTAAAGCAATATTTGCAATATTACTACCGACAATAGTTCCAACTGCAAGAGCAGGAGCTCCTTCAAAAGTAGCTAAAATAGAAGAAGTAATTTCAGGCAAAGATGTTCCAATTGAAACAATAGTCAAACCAATTACTAAATCAGAAACACCAATAATTTTAGCGATTTTTGCTGCAGCCTCAACAAAAAAATCTGCTCCTTTAACAAGTAAAATAAGTCCGACGGCAAACAAAACTAATGATTCTATAGCCATATAACAACAAAAGAAAAACTACTTTAATAATACTCTCTTTTATAACAAATCTTCAATATCCTTTTCAGAAGCATCTTTTATTTCCTCATAATCCACTGCAGAATCTTCTAAAGAAATTTCATGCGTAGACTTTTGAGAAGTTCTCTTTCTAACTTTAAAAAATAAAGGATAATTAGTTGCTTCTCCAACAATCAATGCTTCCCCAGTTCGTAAAGAAGTAATCATATCAAGACTACGCTTATCAAGCCCCTCACTACTCTTACCAATATGATCAATATCATAAGGATTACTAACCCTCAAAATTATGTGAGTATTACATTGACTTAAAGCGGTAGTTGAAAGATTAATTGGCCTTTGAGAAATCAAACAAATACTAGCACCAAACTTTCTACCTTCACGCGCAATTGTTTCAATAATTCCTTTACTAATTGAACCTTCTTTTGCGATTTGTTGAGGCGCAAATTGATGCGCTTCCTCCAACACCATTGTAAAAGGACAAACTCTTTTTTGTCTTCGCTCATAAAAAAGTTTTGAAGCAAAATAAGCAACAATGATTTGTTTCTTTTTCATATTTACAACCTCGCTCAAATCAACAATAGTTAATTGACCAGATTTTACCAAATCATTAATACTAGGATTATCAGTTTTTCCAAACAACTTAAGTTGTTCCAGAGACAAAATCCATCCAAGAAGAGCTTGCTTGGTGGATTCTTTTGTAGCTTCATCTTTTAAAATTTCAGATTTTACTTTACCAAAATCAAATGGCCCAAGTCCATCTCTCATTTCTCTCTTCAATTTATTAAGCATTCTTTCAAGATCTCTCCGTTGAGCAATAGACAAACCAGGAATAATTGTGGAAAGCATTCCAATAGAAAGCTTAGGAACACCAATACTAATTTCACTTGCTTTAACAAAACGAGTTTTTGAAGAAAAATCTTTACAAGAAGAATCCTTAACTGGTTCAGCAAAATTTCTATACTCCCCATGCGGATCCATGACAATAATTGCTAACCTACCATCCTCTTTTTTTCTATTCAAAAGTTCTTCAAACAAAACAGAAGTCAAATAACTTTTTCCCGCTCCACTCATTGCAAGAATCGCCAAGTGTTTTTGAAACAAACGAGAAAGATTGAGTTTCACATGAACTCCATGATGCTCGATTTCTCCAAGCATTAAACCTTTTTCTAAATCTAAACCTAAAAAAATTTCAAGAGTTTTATTTTTAGCGATTTTTACTTTTGTTCCAGGGGAAGGAGGAAATGAAGAACGCTTAATTAAACCATCTTTGTAAACTCCAAGCGGACGAGTTTTTGCAAGCAGGAACTCCCATTCGCTAGCAGGAAATTGTTCAAATAACTTATTTCCACTTCTTTCAAATTCTTTAACTGATTCAACTCTTTCAAAATAACGATTAGTTTTGACAACATCCGTAACCAAAGCAACAAGAGTACCTTCTTTGTAATCAAGTTCGACAAACATTCCTCTGTGAAGGGTTCCAGAATAAACCACAAAATCTAAAGCACTTGGAGAAGGGCCATCAGGTGTAGAAACAACCGTGCCAATTTCTTCAATATCTTTATCACTCATTTTTCTTGTCCTCCAAAAAATTTAATCTTGCTTTTTCAGTTGCTTCAATAGGAAATTCTAATGTATTACAATCCAAGCACTCAACACGATTATCAATTGTACCCATACCATAATTTGGTTTAATGTTTTTAGAACCACAGTTTGAACAAAACAAAACTTTTTCTTTTCCTGCTTGAGTCAAATTAATCCTTCCATCATTGGCCCTTCATAACCGCATTTTTTACACTTGAATTGTTTTCCCTTAATTACATCAACTACTTGAAATTCTGTGTTTCTGCACTTTGGACAAATCATTTCAATCTTCTCCGCGGTTCTTTTTTAGTAGACCTCGCCCTTCTCAATTGAGGGCGCTCTTTTCTAATACTAGTGTAAAGATCTTTTAACGCATTCGCCTCTCGCATCAAAGGTTCTTTAATTACCGCCTCAGCAGTACCTGCTCTCTGATAAGCCTGAAGAGGATGCACGCCCTTTCCAACAAGATAAACCGCTACCATCAAACCTGTTCTTTGTAAGCCAGCATGACAATGAAGCAAAACTTTTCCGCCTGTTAACTCAGCAGCTTTAATTATTTTAAAAAATGTAGTAGCTTCTTTTTTATCAGGTAAAAAATCCTGGTCAATAACTGAAAAATCATGAAGCCTGATTCCTTTAGATTTAGCATACTCTGCTACTTTCTTCTCTGCAAGCTCAAAAGAAATAATATCAGAAATCCCTTTCGAAACCAAAAAATCTACGTCCTCACTTGTTCGCGGAATCGAACTCCGAAAAACACTTGAATCAACCTCTCCAAAACGATCAAACACCATTTGAACACCTAAAAAGGACGATTGTCCCGCCTCATTTTTATTTTAACCGAATTACCAATTTTATCAAGAATTTTATTAAAAACAATTTCAATTTCCTCTGGTTTAAGTTTTGCATGCATATCTGCTTCAATCAAAACACTAGGATAAGCATATTCCCTATGCAACGAACTTAAAGCAAACGCAACTTTTGCAATTTCATCAGCATTTTCTTTAAGATTTTTTTTAGAAATAAACTCTACTCTTAAAGGTTTATCAAAAGCACTTGGCTTAATGTACAAAGCATGAATTGAATTACTCCATTCTTCACTAAAATCGGAAAGCACAGGATGTTGCTTAATATTTTTAGTATACGAAAAAGCACAACTCCGTTCACCAACACTCAAAAAATAATCAAGAAAAGAAGAATCAAACATACCAGAAAGATTCTCATTTAATCCTTCTTTTTTTAAAACAAAATCCTGAATAATTGACACAAATCTCGAACCACGCGAATCTTCAACAGTAGCAATTAAAGTACAATTATTTTTTTCCGCAAGAGCATACAAAGATTCAAACTCATGAATGATTCCATGATAATTATCAGTAATTTTAGAATCTTTTCTAGGTTTGTCTTGATACTGAGGAATAATACTCCCATCAATAAAACAATACTTAGGAGAATATTTCTCAATTAAAGCCTTACAAGAATTAACTTCTTCTTTCAAACGCATTAAACTTTTGTTCTGCTCAGCTTCATCTAATTCCAAAGCTTTATTACTCAAATGAGGCTCAGGAAATCTAAAAAACCCAGGATAATACTTTGCAGAATCTAATTTTCCGTCTTTATAATCAAACAAAACACCCATTGAACGAATTAAAACAATATCAACAGAAGCAAGTCTTTTAGCAACAAAACCAGAATCAACTCCGGCAATAAGAGAATCAGGAACCCATTTTTCAATAGGAACAACTAACTCTGGTTCTTCAAGAAAATCAAAAGACTTATCTTTTAAAGAAACAAGTTTTTCAGAAACCCGCTTTTTCCTATCTTCTCCAAACTTAATTGCCTCAACAGCCTGATCAATAACTTTAGAAAGACTCATAACACACAAAATATGTTTCGATGTTTTTAAAGCAACTTAGGGTTGGTTGCCGGTGCGAATCCTTCTATGCCCCCCTTGCTAAGGGAAACATTAAAAAACCATGATTTACTTATTCATGTAATATAATAAAGGAATGATTTGGAATGAAAGCTATTTTTGAAGTAAAAACAATAGAATCAGATTGGGCTCCACCATTCAAAAAAAATATTTACACTGAAGAATACACCCCTCTCCTTAACGAAGAATTTGACAAAATTAAAGGAAATGGAAATAACGAATCAGTATTCAAAGTAATATCCGCTAATAATGAGTCTGCAAAAGTAGAATTTAGTAGTCTTTTTACAATTAAAAATCCTGGTGAAGACGACATAGCAAACAAAATCCTTTTCTTAAAAAAAGGTGAAGAAAAAATAATCGCTTACTTATGGGGCGAAAAAGGAATAAGCAAAAAAATTATTTACAAAGGAACACCAAGTACATTTGAAATACGAGCAATGGAAACAGAAAAAAGCAATTGTGAACCATGCAACTGCGAAACGTGTGATTGTGACTCTGAAATAGAAAAAAATGAAGAAACTTCAACAGAAGAAAAAATAGAAGAATCCACTGAAGAAAAAGCAGTTATGGATGAATCAGGAATTTTTAAATTATTTTAAATAATTTTCTTGTTTAATATACTTATGACTGAAAAACTATTTCTTAACGACTCTTACTTAAAAGAATGCAATTCAATAGTAACAAAAATAACTGATGGAAAATTCGTTGTTCTTAACAAAACGATTTTCTATGGCCAAAGCGGTGGACAACCAAGTGATACTGGAAAACTTGTAAAAGAAAATGAAGAAGAAATTAATGTTGTTTTTGCAAAAGGATTCGGAGGCGATGTTTCACACCAAATAGAACCTGAAAATTCTTTGAAAGAAGGAGAAAAAGTTAAGTGTGTTCTTGATTGGAAACAACGCGAAAAATATATGCGAATGCATACTTCGGCACATATTCTTGCAGGAGTAATCAACAAAGAAATTGGTGCTTTAATTACAGGAAACCAATTGGGTTTAGAAGAATCAAGAATGGATTTTAACGTGCCTGAATTTGACAAGGAATTACTAAAAAGTTTTGAAGAAAAAAGCAATGCAATTATTGAACAAGAATTGGGGATTTCAATTTCTTATGAAAACAGAGAGAAAGCACTTGCAAGACCCGAGTTATTCAGGCTGAAGGGGGTTCTTCCAAAAAACATTCCTACTCTTAGAATAATTTCTATTGGAAATTTTGACGTACAAGCAGATGGCGGAACACACGTTGCAAATACAAAAGAAATCGGAAAAATGAAAATCACCAACTTCAAAAATAAGGGCAAGGAAAACAGAAGAATTTACTGGAGGATTAAATAAATGCTTACTGAATTAATTGGTTATATTGCAGGAGCATTCATAATGCTTAGTTTTGTTCCGCAAGTTTGGAAAAGTTACAAAACTAAAAAAGTAGACGATGTTTCCATTTGGTTAATTATTGCAAGTATAATTGGAACAGTGTTTTGGGAAATTTATGCATTTAGAATTAACAGTTCCCCATTAATAATAATGAATGGCGCATTTGGAATAATAGTAATTATACAATTAATATTGCAAATAAAATACCAAAAAAAATAATACAAAACACTTAAATTGACACTTGTCCTAATTCTTCTTTATGGAATACAAACAAATTCTAATAGTTAGAAATGACCTAAAAATGGGTAAAGGAAAAATTGCCGGTCAATGTGCACATGCTTCAATTGCAGCTTATGAAAAAGCATTGAAAAAAGAACCTGAATGGGTTGAAGCTTGGAAAGAACACGGACAAGCAAAAATAGTTGTAAAAGTTGATTCAAAAGAAGAACTATTAATTTGGTTTGAAAAACTCAAAAATTTATTTCCCTGTGCACTCATAAAGGATGCCGGAAGAACTCAAATAGCTTCAGGAGAAGCAACATGTGTTGGAGTTGGACCAGCACCAGAAAATGAATTAAATAAATTCACTAAAGACCTTAAATTATTATAAGGAAAAAACAATGGACCCAAAAAAAACGATTTATTTTGCAATAGGCATGCTTACATTATTTGCATCTTTTGTATTACTTTCATTCTTAACAAGCTTTCAGGAAGTGTTTCGATTAGAAAATGCATTATCTAACTCTAGCCCTGTAGGAATATTAGCGATTTTTGGATTATTTTTATTTGGAAGCATTTACTTACTAAACTCAGCAGTCCATATTCTAAAAAGCGTGGTTAAATGAGAAAAAACTTTTTAAGTGTAGTAACAAGAGTAATCACTGATGCGGACCTTATTTTAGAAGTGGTTGATGCAAGATTTCCGGCAAAAAGTAGAAATCGAGATCTTGAACGACTTATAAAACACAAAAGAAAAAAACTATTAATAGTAATAAATAAATCCGATTTAGTTACAGATGATGATTTAAAAAGACAAAAAAAAGAATTAGGAACTACAAGCGTATTTGTTTCAGCAAAACAAAAAAGAGGAAACATAAAACTAAAAGAAGCAATAGGAAAAATGACTGACAAAAAAGAAATAACTATCGCAGTCGTGGGTTATCCAAACACAGGAAAAAGTAGTATAATTAATATGCTTAAAGGAAAAAAAAGTGCAAAAACTTCCTCAACAGCAGGATTTACAAAAGGAATGCAAAAAATAAGAATTAGTGAAAAAATAATTCTAATAGATACTCCAGGAATTCTTCAATTTAAAGAAACCGATGAAACACTACTCATATTACTTTCTGCAAAAAATATTCAACAATTAAAAGATTTAGAAGGAACAGGATTAGAAGTAGCAGAACTCGTAATAAAAAATAATAAACAAACAATTGAAAAATTTTACAAAATAAAAGCAGAAACTGGCGAAGAATTTCTTGAAAAACTTGCTTTATCCAAAAATAGATTAATAAAAGGTGGACTTCCAGACATCACAGAGGCAACAAGAGTACTATTAACTGATTTTCAGAAGGGTAAAATAAGTTTAAAAAAAACAACGCCTATTATTAATGAATGATTCCTCAAAAAGCAAGAAAAGTTTTGTACTGGTTTTTATTTGCTTACGCAGTATTTGCATTAATAATTGTATACTTATTTTTATTTAACTCAGGACTTGAGATTACTGAAGAATTTAATGAAATAGAAGGAACAAAAGAAATATACATTTACAATAATTCAGACCACCCAATAAATAATGTTTCAATAAAATATTTACTAAACCAAGAAGACAAACTTGAAAATGATTTAAATAAATTTAATCTGCTTGAACCGAAACAAAAAAAATTACTTAACTTAGATAATATAAGTGCCAATACAATAATTTTATTAGCGACAAGTCAATTTCATATGACTATTGAAAAAACAATTGTATTACAACGAAAAGAAAATACAGCTATAAAACTAAATTTCCCAGATGAAATTAAGTTTGGAAACAGTTTTCCTTTTTCAATTGAACTATGCAATAAAACAAATCAAAAAGAAGATTTTAAAATAACTGAAGAACACGAAGTAGGATTCTTTTCTGAGCCAAATAAAACAGAAACAACGAGTATCCAACCAGAAGAATGTAAAAAAATTTCATATTCACTCTTACCAACAGAAAAAGGAGAAACCGTAATCTATTTTAAGATAAAATCCGCAAATACTAATGAAGAATTTGAACAAAAAATAAGAGTTGAGTAAAAACATGGCAAATCCAAAAGAAACAAGCATAATCGAAATCATTGAAAAAATGGTTAAAGAAGGCGAAAGTGAAGACAAAATAATTAGTAGTTTAAAAGACCTTGGAGTAGAACCTGAAAAAGCAAAAAAATTACTTCTACTTGGACAAGCAGATACTTTTGCATTACTCAAAGGAGAAATAAAAAAAATAGTTGCAAAAGAACTTGAAAACGAAAAACCAGCACTTGAAAAATTTATGCAAGAAGAAGCAGTTACTTCTGCAGACTCTTCAAGACAACAATTAACAAAAGCAGTTATAAACGACTTAAAAGAATATGAAAAAGATATTACTGGACAAAGTCACACATTTGAAGAACAAATAAGCGGCAACATACAAAAAGTAAACGAATTAAACGAAAGAGTAAAAGGAAAACTAAACGAATTAGGCGAAGCAGTAAGAGAAATCCAAATCGACATGGACGAAGTAAAAATTAAAGGTGTTGGAGGAAGAAACAAACTTATTGGAAACGCACTCATGCTACTAGGGTTATTATTCGGAGCAGGGGATGCATACTTATTTTACTCAAGTTTTGGAAAACCATTATCAATAGACTCATTAATCATAATGACAATAATGGGATTAATCACAGTAACAATGCTATTTGTTGCCACAGTAATTTAAAATAGAATAACGGAACATCTATTTTATGCCTATAATAAAAAGAAAATCTTCAAAAGGAAATGCTACATTTGTGCATTTTAGAGGACTCCCTGAAGAAGTAAAAAAAATAAATGCAAATGAAATTGCAAGAATTTTTAGTGAAACAGGCAACCCATTAAAAAATCCGGAAAAGTTTAGGCAAGATTTGCTTACTGCAATTACTGATGTTCATCAACAAAATAGAAAAACTGTAAATTTTTGGGTAGACTTAAAAAGCGGAAAAATTAATCTCCAAATAGTTAGAGGTAGTAAAGGCAAAATAGTAATTAGACAACACCCATTCACTCATAGTATAACACTAAACAGAACAGGACTTATAAAATTTGAAACTTTAAAAAAAATATTACACGAAGGATTCAAATCAAATATGATGCATGCGAATGTGTATATTAGAGGAGAAAGAAAAGCCACAGGAATTGGATTAAGAGAAAACAATCCAGAGCATATAACAAACAATGATAGATTCACTTTAGAAATTATGGGAAAAGCTACTACTAATGAAAACCAACAGGATGTTGCAAATTTACAAAGAGCTACTCCTGAACAAATACTTGGAATTACTATTGAAATTGATCCCGGTTCGAATCAAGAAAGAATTAAAAGAAAAGTTAAATTTTATAAAAAAGAATTAAAAGGATGGAATTTGCATTTTATAAGAAAAAATTAATCTTGGCTTAATCTTTCGTATTCTTTCAGAGACTTTAATGCAGTTTCTAAATGAATTTTCTTTAGAATACTTTTTTCTTTAGCATAAAGGTATTCTATTTGTTTTATTAATAATTCAAATTCAAGCATCATACAATAAGAATTATGTTTAGGAGTATTTTTAAATGGGCAATTGTTTTTGAGTACCGATTAAAACATCAATAGTTACTCCTATTTTTTGAGCTTTTTTAAAAGAAATAGTATAATTCTTATTTTTATTAAAATCAGTAGGAGTTAAAAAAAACCAGCCTTTATTAGGGTATTTCCAAGCAACAAAAATCTCAGCTTCACCAATTTCTTGCCATTTAAATAACTCATCCATTTGAGCTTCAACAATATTCAAATAATCACTTCGCCAAGCTTTTGCCTCAATAACAATCTTTCTACCCTTACCAAGAACAATTAAATCAGGCATAGGCAAAGCATTCTTTCCCGAACCAGCAGTACGAGCAACTGCAAACCCTTTACTCCAAAACAAACGAATTAACTCTCTTTCAGCATTAGCACCTTTATTGTAATGAGCCATAAGAAACAATTATATAAAATTGAGTATTTATTTTAATAGGTGTTAAACTTGAAAAGAGCTATTAATGCAATTAAAACACGTTTTAAGAAACCACCTAAAGAAGAAAAATCTACACACAATAAATTAAATCCTAACTATAAACCAATGACGAAAGCAACAAAAGCAAGACTTATTGCAGTAGAAGAACATGCTCAGCAAGAAGGATTACGAATAGGAGCTACTTTTTGGTTCAACGGACATCGCTACCAAATTAAAAAACTTGGAAATAAATCTAGAATAATAATGTTAATGAATTCCAACAGAAAACCAAAATAAAGCTATTTTTATGTTTTTAAGCCAAATAAAGCAGTTTTAAGCTATTTAATATGGGTTAATATACTTTTCTAATAAAAACTAATATATTGTTCAATATTGAACAAGTATGACATTTACCCAATTGGGTTTTTGATGTTTTAAATTTCACAAAAAAATTGTGATTAATTGGTTTGAAATAATTTATGATTAACGAAACTGAGATTGAGCTGGAAGTAATTCCAAACTCAAAAGAATTCAATATAATTGGATTCAATCAATGGACGAACGCCCTGAAAATAAAAGTACAGGGAAAAGCAATCAAGGGACAAGCAAATAAAGAACTTGTTAAAAAACTTGAAAAAATTTTTCAATCCAAAGTGCAATTAATTACTGGAGAAAAAAGTAGGAAAAAAAAAGTCTTATTGAAAGGGATTTCAAAAGACCAATTCCTAAAAATTCTCTCATCAAAAACCTAATTCTAAAAAAAAAAACATTGGAGATGATTAAATGGCAAAAACATACGTAAATACAGTAAAATATTTGATTAAACTTGATTTTGAAATTGACGGAATAGTTGATAAACCAGATATAATTGGAGCAATATTCGGTCAAAGTGAAGGATTACTCGGAGACGAAATGGATTTGAAAGAACTTCAAAAAAATGGAAAACTCGGAAGAATTGAAATAAATCACAAAACAGCAATGGGAAGAACAAAAGGAAGTGTAACAGTTCCCTCATCATTAGACATGGCAGAAACCAGTTTGTTAGCCGCAGGAATAGAAAGTGTTGACAAAGTTGGACCATGCGAATCAAGTTTTAAAATAATAGATATTGACGACACAAGAACAAACAAAAGAGAAGAAATAAAATCAAGAGCACAAGAACTCTTAAAAAAAATGATGAACAAATCATCACCTAACGCTCAAATTTTAAGCGAAGAATTAAGAGAAAAGGTAAGAGCCGCAGACATAGTATTATACGGCCCAAGCAAAATACCTGCAGGACCAGATATTGACAAAAATAAGGAACTCATAATTGTAGAAGGAAGAGCAGATGTAATTAATTTACTCAAAAACCAAATAAAAAATGTAGCAGGAATGAATGGTTCAAATATTTCAAAAGAAATAATTGAATTATGCAAAAAAAAGGAAGTAACTGCATTTGTTGATGGGGATCGAGGCGGAGTATTAAACGCAAGAAAACTTGCACAACTAACTAATGTAAATTACATTGCACATGCACCAGACGGAAAAGAAGTAGAAGAACTTGAAAGAAAAGAAATACTACAATCACTCAAAAAAAGAGTACTTGCTTCAGAAGAAATAAATGAACAAGCACAAAGAAAACCTTATGAAAGGCGGCCTTATGAAGGTAGAAATAATTATTCAAGAGACAAACCATACCAAAGAGAAGGAAACAGCCCAAGAGAAGGAAACAATTATTCAAGAGATAAACCATACTCAAATAATAGAACCAACTACTCAAGAGATAGAAGACCTCCAATGGGTGCTCCAAGAGATTCACGATGGTCAGATAGAAGACCCTCTACAAGGCCAATGGGGAGACCAAGAGAACCAATTGAAAGAGAAATAATACAAGAACCTATAAAAGTTCTAACTAAAAAAGAAGAAGAAACATACAAACCTATTCTTGAAAAATTGAAAGGTTCAATGAAAGCAAAATTATTTGATGCAAAAAATAAAGCAATCAAAGAAATAAAAGTAAAAGATCTTGTAACCGAACTTGGAAAAACAAAGAAAAAACCAATTTCAATTGTATTCGATGGAGTAATAACAAAAAGACTTCTTGATGCGGCTGAAAAAACTGGGGTAAAATACGTAATAGGTGCAAGAAAAGGAAAAATTAAAGAAAATAAGAATGTAAAGGCAACTGCATTATAGTTGCCTTACAAATTAAATTATTTTTTCTTTTTTAGGATTACTTTACTAACAGGTTTACTTTGAACATCCACAGTTGTTTGTTCAATAGGCAAAACAAGTTCTCCGGTTCTATAAAGAATCAAACCAAAAAACAATATTGCAAGCCAAAACATTATTGATGCAACTGGCCCAAGAAGACTACCCCAAAATTGTCTTGTGGTAAGATTATCTTGTCCATCTCTAACATAAATTCCAAGAGGAGTAGCTAATTCTCTACATTTAGGATACAAATCAGGCCCAACTTCTTCCCTTAACGAATTAGCTGAAGCTAATTGAATACATTTACCTGTGTCCTTAGCCGCATCCCAAGAATCAAACATTACTGCCGAAGATTGAATAAACATCAAAACAGCTGCAAAGATTACAAACGCACCAATTAATTTTGGCAAATGTACATCTTTACCTGCAATTCTAAAATAAACTATTTTCTTCATTATAAATCACCGAAAAGAATACAATTGTAAAATATATAAATGTTGCGCAGAAACCCTAAAAACATAGAAAACTACTAAAAATAACAAAAAAAATAATTTCAAAAAACCAATTGCAAGATTTATAATTGTTTTTAATCGGAAATTAAATAGAAAAAAAAGAAAAATGATTTTTTTTCTTTTAACATTCGAAAAAATGGGCTTGTGGTCTAGTGGCTATGACATCTCCCTTACACGGAGAGGATCGGAGGTTCGAGTCCTCCCTGGCCCATTTCTTATTTTAAAATTTAACAAGTGGATTACACAAAGTAATGCGCTATCAGTACCGCCGGTCGAAAACGGCGTTTGATTCCTCCCTGGCCCATACTAATTTTATAAACTTTTTTATTGCGTTCAAATCAAACAAAAACCAATAAAAGCAAATAAGTAGTAATAATATCACCTAAACTAGGGGGGTTTTGAAATTGATTGAATTAATTGGAATAATTATATTATTTGGATTAGCAATTTTTTTGGTTTGGCTAGTTTTAGCTTACAATGGATTTGTGCAATTAAAAAATAGAATAGAAAATGCTTGGAGTCAAATTGATGTTCAACTAAAGCGAAGATTTGATTTAGTTCCAAATTTAATGGAAACAGTAAAAGGTTATGCAAAACATGAAAAAGAAACTTTCAAAATGGTAACCGAAGCAAGAGCATTAATAACAAAAGCAAAGGGAGTAAAGGAACAAGGAGAAGCAGAAAATATGCTTTCGGGAGCATTGAAATCAATATTTGCTGTTTCAGAAGCATACCCTGAATTAAAAGCAAATAAAAACTTCTTAATGCTACAAGAAGAACTCTCAGGAATCGAATCGAAAATTGCCTACACAAGACAATTCTACAACGACGAAGTTTTGAAATACAATACAAAAACAGAAGTATTACCAAATAGTTTAATCGCAGGTATTTTTGGTTTTAATAAAAAAGAATACTTTGAAATAGAAGAAACTGCAAGAGAACCAGTAAAAGTAAAATTCTAAAATTAGTGATTTAATGTATGAACAAATAAACGAGAACAAGAGAAACACAATACTGTTAGTACTATTTTTTTCAGTTTTTGTGGCTCTCTTATCTTGGGTTCTTGGCGAAGTATGGTTTCAAGGAGGAGGCTTCTTTGGAATAATCCTTGGAATATTTTTTCTCATAATTTTTATTTTAATTAATTATTTTTTAGGCGACAAAATTGTACTAGGAATAAGCGGAGCAAAAGAAGTACAAAAACAAGAATACCCTTATCTATTCAATTTAATTGATGGGCTTTCAATTGCAGCAGGAATCCCAAAACCAAAAGCATATGTGATTAATGATACTGCACTTAATGCATTTGCAACAGGAAGAGACCCAGAACATTCATCAATAGTAGTCACCACGGGAATTTTACAAAAACTTACTCGAGAAGAACTCGAAGGAGTAATTGCACATGAAATGAGCCACATAAAAAATTATGATATAAGACTAATGATGATGGTTGTTGTATTAGTTGGATTAAGTACATTGTTAAGTGATATTTTATTGAGAAGCGTTCTTTGGGGAAGACATGACAAAAAAGGCGGACAAATGCAACTCGTCATG